>Ga0079224_100002581_pt1 | contig 22140 bp, 21 predicted proteins | sample Stecom2015_FD_80414 | JGI IMG/M metagenome (GOLD analysis project Ga0079224, IMG submission 80414) | Agricultural soil microbial communities from Utah to study Nitrogen management - Steer compost 2015 | ecosystem: Environmental > Terrestrial > Soil > Agricultural land | place: USA: Utah...
CCGCGGGGATACCGGCGACCGTGCCGGGATGCGTGCACACCGACCTCATGGCGGCCGGCCTCATCCCCGACCCCTACCAGGGCCGCAACGAGACCCGGCTCGGCTGGATCGGCCGCACCCGGTGGAGCTACACCACCGCCTTCGACGCCGCGGCCCTGGCCGGGGCCGAACGGGTGGACCTGGAGTGCGAGGGCCTGGACACCGTGGCCACGGTGCTCCTCAACGGCGAACCGGTCGGCGAGAGCCGCAACATGCACCGCTCCCACCGCTTCGACCTGCGCGGCGCGCTGCGCCCGGGCGGCAACGAACTGCGGGTCGACTTCGCCTCCCCCTACGGCTACGCCGAGGCGCTGCGCGACGAACTCGGCGAGCGGCCCAACGCCTACCCCGAGCCGTTCCCGTTCATCCGCAAGATGGCCTGCAACTTCGGCTGGGACTGGGGGCCCACCCTGGTCACCTCCGGCATCTGGCGGCCCATCCGGCTGCACGCCTGGAGCACCGCCCGCCTGGCCCGGGTGGTGCCGCAGGTCACCGTGGCCACCGCCCACGACGGCACCGTGGAGGGCCGCGTCCTGGTCCGCGTCGAGGTGGAGCGCAGCGAGGCGGGCGAGGACGCCGAACTGGCGCTGAGCGCCCGCATCGCCGGCCGGGAGCACACCGTGGTGCTGCCCGGCGGGGTGTGCCGCGCCGAGGTCGAGGCGACCGTCGCCGACCCCGGGCTGTGGTGGCCCCGCGGCTACGGCGACCAGCCGCTGTACGACCTGCGGGTCGGACTCGCCGGGAACGGCGCGGAACTGGACTCCTGGCAGCGCCGCGTCGGCTTCCGCAGCGTCGAACTGGACACCGGCGTCGACGGGGGCGGCCGCCGCTTCGCCATCGTCGTCAACGGCGTCCCCGTGCTCGTCAAGGGGGCCAACTGGATCCCCGACGACTGCTTCGTGACCCGGGTGGGACGCGGCCGCTACGCCGAACGCATCGACCAGGCGGTCGCGGCCAACATGAACCTGCTGCGGGTCTGGGGCGGCGGCCGCTACGAGAGCGAGGACTTCTACGAGCTGTGCGACGAACGCGGCGTCCTCGTCTGGCAGGACTTCCTGTTCGCCTGCGCGGCCTACCCCGAGGAGCCGCCGCTGGCCGAGGAGGTCGAGGCGGAGGCCCGCGAGGCGGTGGCCCGCCTCGCGCCCCACCCCAGCCTGGTGCTGTGGAACGGCAACAACGAGAACATCTGGGGTTTTTGGGACTGGGGCTGGCAGGAGCCGCTGGCCGGCCGCAGCTGGGGCGAGGGCTACTACCTGGACCTGCTGCCGCGCGTCGTCGCCGAGGTCGACCCCACCCGCCCCTACTGGCCGGGCAGCCCCTACTCGGGCACGCCGGACGTGCACCCCAACGACCCCCGGCACGCCACCGTGCACATCTGGGACGTGTGGAACGAGGTGGACTACACCGCCTACCGCGACTACCGGCCCCGCTTCGTCGCCGAGTTCGGGTTCCAGGCGCCGCCCACCCACGCCACCCTGCGCTCGGCGCTGCCCGACGAGGAGCTGCGCCCGGACTCGCCCGGCATGCTGCACCACCAGAAGGCCGCCGACGGCAACGGCAAACTCGCCCGCGGCCTGGCCCCGCACTTCGGCGAGCCCGCCGACTTCGACGACTGGCACTACCTGACCCAGGTCAACCAGGCCAGGGCGATCACCCTGGGCATCGAGCACTTCCGCGCCCAGTGGCCCGACTGCACCGGAAGCGTCGTCTGGCAGCTCAACGACTGCTGGCCGGTCACCTCGTGGTCGGCCGTGGACGGCGGGGGACGGCGCAAACCCCTCTGGTACGCCCTGCGCGCGGTCTACGCCGACCGCCTGGCCACGGTGCAGCCCGACGGCGAGGGCCTGGTCCTGGTCCTGGCCAACGACACCGACGAGGAGTGGGCGGCCACCGCGCACGTGGCGCGGCGCGCCCTCGACGGCACGGTGCTGGCCCACACCGAGACGCCCTTCACCGTGCCCGCCCGCGGCGCGGCCCGGGTGCCGCTGCCCCGCCGGGTGGCCCGCCCCGGCGACGCGGCCGCGGAACTGGTCACCGCGGACACCGGGGCGCGCCGGGCGTACTGGTTCTTCGCCGAGGACCGCGACATCGCCTACCCCGAGCCGGCCTACGCCACCCGCGTCGTGCCCGACGGCGACGACCTGCGCGTCACCGTGACCGCGCAGAGCCTGCTGCGCGACCTCGCGCTGTTCGCGGACCGCCTCGACCCGGGGGCCGAGGCGGACGACATGCTGGTCACCCTGCTCCCGGGCGAGTCGCACACCTTCACGGTGCGCGGCGGCGCCCGCCTCGACCCCCGACGGGTGGTCGAACCGCCCGTGCTGCGCACCGTCAACGACGCGCTGCGCTGTGCCCGGGCGGCGGGGGCGCGGGGCTGACCAGCGCCGAGCCGGTCCCGGAGGGGTGAGGAAGCGGGCTTTCCGGGACCGGAGGGAGACGGCGGCACGTGGTGGGGCAAGCACCGCGTGCCGCCGTCGGGTAGTGTGGCGCCCTGCCGGCCGCGTGCCGGCGGGGCGACGCGCGGCCGTCGCGGTGGAAAGCGGTCGGATGCGGGAGGAAAGCGATGGACAACCGCGCCTCAGCGGAGCAGACGGCGCGCGACGCACTGGCCGAGGCCGCGGCCGTCGACCGCCGGATGCGGGCCCGGACCCGCGGATACGGCGTCTTCGTGCTGGCCCTGGCCCTGTTCTTCCCCGCGGTCCTGCTCGTCCTCGGCTTCGTCCCGCTGGACCCGGTGGTCCTCGCGGTCGGCAGCGCCGTCGTCGGCCTCTCGGTCGGGGTGGGCAGCGCCGTCGTCGGCGCGCGGCTCACCACGACCCCCGCGGCTTCCACCGACGCTACCTCACGGCGTTTTTGACCTCCGCCGGCCTGTACACGGTGGCGGTGCTGGTCGGCGCGACGCTCCTCGCCGACAGCGCGGCCTGGTGGATCGGCAGCGCCGTGCTCACCGCCGTGCCGCTGGCCGTGCTGGGCTGGCAGATCCTGCGCGACGCCCGGCGGCCCGCGCCGGGTCAGGAGTCCGGGGCCGCCAGGCGGGCGTAGACCACGGTGTTGTCCGAGTAGTGGCCGGTGGCGGGGTCGAACGTCCCGCCGCAGGTGATCAGGCGCAGCTCCGGGCGGTCGAGCGGGCCGTAGACCCGTTCGGTCGGGAAGTCCTCCTTGGCCACCTGCTCCACCCGCTCCACCACGAAGACCGGCCGGGACCCGTCGGCGCGCAGGACGCGGACGGTGTCCCCGGGACGCAGTTCCGCCAGGCGGGCGAAGACCGACGGCCCGGTCCGGGTGTCCAGATGCCCGGTGATGACGGCGGGCCCCCGCTCCCCCGGGGAGGCGCCCAGCGAGTACCAGCCCGCCAGGTTGCCCTCCTCCAGCGGCGGGTCCTCCAGCGTGCCGTCGGGCTTCAGCCCCAGTTCCATCAGGGGCGCGTCCACCCCGATCGCCTCGATCGTCAACCGGACCGGCGCCGAGCGCTCCAGCGCCCGCTCCGGCACGGCGGCGCCGATCCCGCCGTCGGCCAGCGCGAACGCCACCCCCAGGACCACGGCCGCCAGGGCCCCGGCGCCGGTGCTTCTTCGTCGTCTAGCGGCCACGGCGCACCCCCCGCCGGCCGGAGGCCAGGACGAGGGCGCAGGCCGCCAGGACGCCGACCGCCAGCGCCGTGGGCAGCGCGGCGGAGCCGGCCGGGTCGGCCGTGCGGTGCAGGCCGCCGCCCCCCGAGTCCGGCGCGCCGCTCGGGGTGGGCCCCGCCGGCGGGCCGGCGAGGTCCGCCGACGCGTCCGGCGCGACCACGGTGACGCCGGAGTACAGCATCCGGCTGGAGTCGGCGGACCCGCACTCCGCCCTCACCTGGTACTGGCCGGGCTCCAGGTCCGCGTCCAGGGCGAAGTGCTCCTCGGAGTCCGCAGCCCCGTCCAGCGCGACCCGCGAGACCTCCGAGAACGCGGGCGAGGTGTACTCCACCCACTGGGCCCCGCCGGCGCAGGAAGCCCGCACGGCGACCGTGGACCCCGGTTCCGCCTTCGGCGGGAACACCGTGACGGCGTCGTCGGCGGACGCCGGTCCGGTCCCCGCGGCCAGGACCACGGCCACGGCCGCGATCGCGAACGCTGTCCGCACTCTCATGTTCCGCTCCCTCGCTGACGGGTCGCCGATGCCACACAGGAAACATCGCAGAGGGTCGGACATCTGTGACGGAAAGCGACGGGCGGTTGTGTAGTTTTTGCCCGATCTTTTCGGGTTTCGACAGCTGACTTTCGGCGGTGGCCGGCCCCCCGCGCCCCGGACTAGCGTCGCCTCCATGAGGTTGTCGACCACGGGACTGCGCGACGTCAGAAAGGCCCTCCGCCCCGCCGGGGACTGGTCCACCCGGCGCGCGCGGATCGAGGACGCCCTGCTCGTCCTCGTCCTGGCCCCGGTGTTCGCCCTGGCGGCCGTCGGCGCGCGCTGGGAGCTGTGGCAGCAGGCGCAGACCGCCCCGGTCGCCGCCGAGGCCGCCGCGGCGGTCCTGGCCCTGCTCGGCATCGTGCTGCTGGCCCGCCCCTACCCGCTGGCCGCGCTCGCCGCCGCGTTCCTGGGACTGGCGTGGCTGCCCGTCTTCGCACTGCTCACCGTGGTCACCGCCTACCTGGTGGGCAGCCGCACCCCGCACTCGCGGGCCACCACGGTCGTCTTCGCGCTGATCGGCGCGGGCGTCGTCCTGCAGGTCGTCCTGGCCCACCCCGCCGCGGCGACGGGCTGGTTCCGGGCGGTCACGCTCCTCACGTTCCACCTCCTGTTCCCGTGGGTGGTCGGCAAGTACCGGCGCCAGCGCGCGGCACTGGCCACCGCGGGCTGGGAACTGGCCGAGCACCTGGAACGGGAGCAGCGCATCGTCGCCGACCGGGCCCGGCTGCGCGAACGCTCCCGCATCGCCCAGGACATGCACGACTCCCTCGGCCACGAGCTGAGCCTGATCGCCCTGCGCGCGGCCGCGCTGGAGGTCGCCCCCGGCGCGGACGCGCACGTCCGGCAGGCCGCGCGGGACCTGCGGGAGAACGCCGCCGCGGCCACCGAGCGGCTGCGCGAGATCATCGGGGTGCTGCGCGACGACGCCGACCCCGCCCCGGTGCGGCCCGCGGGCGAGGACGTGGCCGCCCTGGTGGACCGCGCCCGCGCCGCCGGCATGGCCGTGACCCTCCAGCGCCGGGGACCCGTCCCGCCGCTGTCGGAGATGGCCGACCGCGCCGTGTACCGGGTCGTCCAGGAGGCCCTGACCAACGCCGGCAGGCACGCCCCCGGGGCGGCGGTCACCGTCCGGCTGGACCACGCCCCCGACCGGGTGGAGGTGCGGGTGGTCAACGACCCGCCGCCCGGGCCCGCGGCGGCGCCGGCCGGCGGCGGACACGGGCTGATCGGACTGCGCGAGCGGGTCCGCCTGGCCGGCGGGGTCCTGCGGGCCGGCGAGCACGCGGGAGGATGGCGGGTCGAGGCCCGCCTGCCCGCCCTGGGCAGGGACCTCGACGGCCGGCGGGAGCAGCCGCCCGCCGAGCCGGCCGAGCGCAGCCGCACCTCCCGCTACTACCGCCAGGTCCGCGACCGGGTGCGCGGGGGACTCGTCGCGTTCGTGGCGCTGCCCTGCGCCGGGGCCGCGGTGCTCGCGGCCATCGTCCTGCTGGACAGCCTGTGAACCGCCCCGGCACGGGCGTGCGGCGGTCCGGGGCCTAGCGCCCGTCGGCCAGCCCCGCCTCGTGGGCCAGGATCGCGGCCTGCACCCGGTTGCGGACGTCCAGGCGGTTCAGGATCGTGCTGACGTAGCTCTTGACCGTGCCCTCCGTCAGGAACAGGCGGCGGGCGATCTCGGCGTTGGACAGCCCGGCCCCCACCAGCGCCAGCACCTCGCGCTCCCGGTCGGTGAGCGCCGCGACGCGGCGGCGCGCCCGGTCGGCGCGCGCCAGCCGGTCGCCGCTGAGCTCGGTGATGACCCGCTGGGCCACCCGGGGCGACAGGAACGCCGCGCCGTCGGCGATCGCGCGCACCCCCGCGATCAGCTCGTGCGGGTCCCCCGACTTGAGCAGGAACCCGGACGCGCCGTCGGCCAGGGCGCGGGCGATGTAGGCGTCCTCCCCGAAGGTGGTGAGGACGGCCACCGCGGTCCGGGGCACGGCCCTGCGGATCTCGGCGACCGCGGCCAGGCCGTCCAGCCGGGGCATGCGGATGTCCAGCAGCGCCACGTGGGGCCGGTGCGACCGGGCCAGCGCGACGGCCTCGTGCCCGTCGGCGGCCTCGGCGACCACCTCGATGCCGGGGTCCGCGCTCAGGATGGCGCGCACCCCGGCCCGGACCGTCGCCTCGTCGTCGGCCAGCAGTACTCGGATCACCCGGCTCCTCCGTCCTCCCGTCCCGGCAGCGGCTGCCCCCTCGACGCTAGCGGCTCCGCCGCCCCCGCGACGCGGTCGCGGGGGCGGCGGCCGCTCAGGCGTCCCGGCCGCGCAGCGCCGCGTACCCCACGGCCAGCCCGCCCGCGGCCCAGCAGACCATGAACAGGGCCGACAGCGCGGGGGAGTGCGGGACGTCCACCCCCGAGGTGAGGACCTGCCCCAGCGGGGTGGGGGTGTAGTCGACGACCCCCAGCAGCCTCCGGCTGCCGATGATCTGCGCGAGCAGGGGGACGCCCACCAGCAGGCCGATGGCGCCCGTCACCGTGCCCGCGGTGCTGCGCAGCGCCGCACCGGCCCCCAGGACCAGCAGCGCCAGCGGAGCGAGGAACAGGCCGGGCCCCAGCAGGGCGTGGAACAGGCCGGAGGCGCTCACCTCCAGCGCGTCGCCGAAGTACCAGGCGGTCACCGCGAGGGAGACCAGGCCGATCAGGACCCCGGCCAGCAGGGCCACCACCGCGGTCACCACGGCCTTGGCCGCCAGCAGGACGCCCCGGCGCGGCACGGCGGTCAGCGTGGTGCGGGCCGCGCCGGCGGCGTACTCCCCGGTGACGACCAGCGAGGCCAGGGCGACCAGGGCGAACTGGGGCAGCAGGGTCGCCATCTGGGTCAGGGCCTGGGCGTCGATCCGCGTCGCGCCCCCGGAGTGCAGGATGGACTCCGCGCCCATCACGCAGGTGCCCGCCGCCAGGACCAGCGCCGCGGCCAGGCACGTCCAGGTGGACCGCAGGCCCCACAGCTTGGTCCACTCGGCGGCCAGGGCGCCGGGGAGACCGCCGCCCGCGCGCGCCGTCCCGGTCCGCGCCGTCGTGTTCGCCATGTCAGACTCCCGTTCCGTTCCGGTCCGCCGTGGCGGCGGAGTACTCGACGCTGGAGGCGGTCAGCTCCAGGTACGCCTCCTCCAGGGACACCGGCCGGGGGCTCAGCTCGTGCAGCACGACCCCCTCCCGGTGGGCCAGTCCGCCGATGCGCTCGGCGCTCAGCCCGGTGACGAGCAGCTCGTCGGCGGCGCCCTGCTCCACCAGGGCGCCCTCGGCGGCCAGCCGTCCGCCCAGCAGGGACGCCTGCGGGCTGCGCACCCGCACCGCGTGCCCCGAACCGGCCGCGACCACCTCGGCGACGGGGGCGTCGGCGATCAGCCGCCCCCGGCCGAGCACCACCAGCTGGTCGGCGGTGGCCTGCATCTCGCTCATCAGGTGGCTGGAGACGAACACGGTGCGCCCCTCGGCGGCCAGCGACCGCATGAGGCGCCGCACCCAGCGCACCCCGTCCGGGTCCAGGCCGTTGACCGGCTCGTCGAACAGCAGCACGGCCGGATCGCCCAGCAGCGCGGCGGCGATGCCCAGGCGCTGCCCCATCCCCAGGGAGAAGGAGCCGGTGCGGCGGTCGGCCACCTCGGTCAGGCCCACGGTCTCCAGCACCTCGGCCACCCGGGAGACGGGCAGGCCGTTGCTGCGCGCGAGCGCCGTGAGGTGGGTGCGGGCGGTGAGGCCCGGGTGCACGGCCCTGGCGTCCAGCAGCGCGCCCACCTCGCGCAGCGGGTGGCGCAGGGCGGCGTAGGGGCGGCCGCCCACCAGGGCGCTGCCGCTGGTGGGGTGGTCCAGTCCCAGGACCATCCGCATCGTGGTGCTCTTGCCCGCCCCGTTGGGGCCGAGGAACCCGGTGACCCTGCCGGGCAGGACGTCCAGGGTCAGGTCGTCCACGACGGTCTTGGCGCCGTAGCGCTTGGTCAGTCCGCGCAGGCTGATCACGTGCTCTCCTCCGTCCTCGGGTGTGCGGTCCCGACGCTACGGAGCGCGGGCCGGGCGCCGCACCCGGCGACCGGCAGGAGCGGCCCCTGACTTTCGGCAGGGAAGGCGGCCGGCGGGACGGGCGTGGGTCCCCGGCCGGGGGCCGCCGGACGGGTAGATTCGCGCAGGAACGGGCATCCTCGGGGTGCCGCCGGAGGGGCGGGGACACGCGGCAGGAGGAGGAGACGCCGATGGCCCGACTGCTGTTCGAGCTGGCCGGGGAGTGGAAGCGGCTGGCCGGGCCGGGAGAGGGGGCCGCGTCGGTGGGCGCCGAACTGCTCGCCCGGTGGGCCGAGCCGCACCGCCGCTACCACACGCTCGACCACCTCAAAGCGGTGCTGGCCGCCGTGGCGGAGCTCGCCGACGCCGCCCGCGACGTCGACCTGGTGCGCTACGCCGCCTGGTTCCACGACGCGGTGTACCGGGGGGAGCCCGGCGCGGACGAGGAGAACAGCGCCCAGCTCGCGGAACTGCTGCTGCCCTCGTGCGGACTGGACGCGGACCGGGTCGCCGAGGTGGCCCGGCTGGTGCGGACCACCGCCGACCACGCCCCGGCCCCGGGCGACGCCGACGCCGAGGTGCTGTGCGACGCCGACCTGGCGGTCCTGGCCGCGGACGAGGCGGAGTACGCCGCCTACGCCGCGGCGGTGCGCGAGGAGTACGCGCACGTGGGCGACGTGGACTTCGCACGGGGCCGCACCGCGGTGCTGCGCGAGCTGCTGGCCGCGCCGCGCCTGTACCGCACGGCGCGGGGCCGCGAGCGGTGGGAGGAGCGCGCCCGGGCCAACCTGGAGGCCGAGATCGCCCGGCTAGCGGAGCAGGCGGCGGGGCTTGCGCCGTCGCAGCCCTGAGGCGTGCAGGCGCGCCACGAGCGTGCGGCTCGACACCGGCAGCGCCCCCAGGTCCAGCGCCCTGGCGTAGAGCGTCTCGGGCACGTCGTAGTGGTCCCGGTCGAAGGCGCGCTCCGGCACCCCGAGGGCGCGGGCGAACGCGTGCAGCTCCGCGTAGGAGGAGTCGCTGACCAGGTGGGACCAGAGCAGGCCGCGCGGCCCCGGCCACGCGGGCGGATCGATGAGGACGCTCACCGCACCGAGGCTACCGGTCGGCCGCCGCGGGGGTGACCGCCCGCCAGCCGACCGGGGAGGACAGCACCATCGTGGAGGAGGGGCGGCCGTGCTCGGCGAGGTCGTCGATGAGCCGTTCGAAGCGCTCCATCGACGGCACGCCCACGAGCAGCACGCAGCAGGCGTCGCCGGTGACCCGGTGCAGCTGCAGGATCTCCGGACGGGCCAGCGCCGCCTCGTCGCGCAGCAGGCACAGCGGCCCGTAGCAGCCCATCTGCACCAGGGCGACCACCGGCAGGCCCACGGCGGACAGGTCGACGTGGGCGTGGTAGCCGGTGATCACGCCGCGCTCCTCCAGGCGGCGCACCCGTTCGGCGACGGCCGGGGGCGACAGCGCCACCCGGCGGGAGAGCTCGTTGTAGGAGAGGCGGCCGTCCTCCTGCAGCTCGGTGAGGATCCGCCGGTCCACCGCATCCACCATGGTTGCCGATCATAAGGGAAAAACGGGAAACGCCTTCGATTGTGCGGCCGAAAGGCCCGAATTGCCTTTTATTTCTCCTTCCCGGGCGGCCGGGTCGGCGGCATCCTGGAGACCTGCCAGGACCCGCCCCGTCCCCGGGAGGTGACCCCCGTGCCCTCGTCCGCCGCCCTCTCCCGCCAGGAGCGCGCCGAGCGCAACCGCGGCCGCCCCACCCTCGCCTTCGACGGCACCACCCCCTACGCCCGCTACGGCGCCATCGACACCCTGCTGTCGCTGCAGCGGCCCGCCACCGACGAGCCCGCCGAGACCTCGTTCATCATCGCCACACAGGTCATGGAACTGCTGTTCACGCTCGTCCGGCACGAGTGGGAGCGGGCCCGCGACGCGCTGGACGCCGACGACGTGCCCGCCGCGCTGGCCGCGCTGCGCCGCGGCCACGGCGCCCAGGACGTGCTGGTCGACTCCTGGGAGCTGCTGGCCACGCTGACGCCCACCGAGTTCAACCGGTTCCGCGACCACCTGGGCGAGGCCTCCGGGTTCCAGTCGTACAGCTACCGCCACCTGGAGTTCCTGCTCGGCAACAAGTCCGCGGCCATGATCCGGCCGCACCGCGCCGACCCGCGGGCCGGCGCGCGGCTGCGGCGCGCGCTGGGCGAGCCGAGCCTGTACGACGCGGCGCTGCGGCTGCTGCACCGGCGCGGCCTGCCGGTGCCCGCCGAACGGGTGGAGCGCGACTGGACCCTCCCGGTCGAGCCGCACCCGCAGGTGGTGCGCGCCTGGGAGCTGGTCTACGCCGACGACCGGCCCGGCAACGAGCTGCTGGCCCTGGCCGAGGCCCTGCTCGACACCGCCGAACGGGTGACCCGCTGGCGGCACCGCCACCTGATGGCGGTCAAGCGCACCCTGGGCGCCAAACCGGGAACCGGCGGGTCCTCCGGTCTGCGATGGTTGAGCGGGAACGTCCAGCAGGACGTCTTCCCCGAGCTCTGGCAGCTGCGCACCGGGATCTGAGCCGTGGACGCACGCCCCGGCGAGTGAAGGAGTCGACAACCGTGACCACCCCCATCACCCGTGACGACTGCGCGGCGCGCGACGCCGCCGACCCCCTGGCGCCCTTCCGCGACGAGTTCGTCCTCCCCGACGGCGTCGTCTACCTCGACGGCAACTCCCTGGGCGCGCTGCCCCGGGCGACCCCCGCGCGCGTCGCGGAGCTGGTCGAACGCGAGTGGGGGCAGCGGCTCATCGCCAGCTGGAACGAGGCGGGCTGGTGGGACAAGCCGCGCACGCTGGGCGCGCTGCTCGCGCCGCTGGTCGGGGCCGGGGCCGACGAGGTCGTGGTGGGCGACGGCACGTCGGCGAACCTGTTCAAGACGCTGGTGGCGGCGCTGCGGCTGAACCCCGGCCGCCGCGTGGTGGTGGCCGAGGCCGGGAACTTCCCCACCGACCTGTACATCGCCCAGGGCGTGGCGGAGCTGTTCGACGGCGCGAGCGTGCGCCGGGCCGACGTGGACGACGCCGCCGCGCTGGCCGCCGCGCTGGAGCCCGGCGACGCCGCCGTGGTGCTGCTCAGCCACGTGGACTACCGCACCGGCGTGCTGCGCGACATGGCCGCCGTCACCGAGCTGGCCCACGCCCACGGCGCGCTCGTGGTGTGGGACCTGTGCCACAGCGTGGGCGCGCTGCCCGTCGAGCTGTCGCGGGCGGGCGCGGACTTCGCGGTGGGCTGCACCTACAAGTACCTCAACGCCGGTCCCGGCGCGCCCGCCTTCACCTACGTGGCCCGCCGCCACCACGAGCGCGCCCGCCAGCCGCTGAGCGGCTGGCACGGGCACGCCCGGCCGTTCGACTTCGCCGGGGAGTACGAGCCCGCGGCCGGGGCGAGCCGGTTCCTCAGCGGCTCGCAGCCGCTGGTCGCCGCGGCCGCGCTGGAGGCGAGCCTGGAGCTGTGGCAGCGCGTCGACCTCGACCAGGTGCGCGCCAAGAGCCTGGCGCTGACCGACCTGTTCCTGGAGGTGACCGCGGCGGCGGGACTGGAGTGCGTGACGCCGCTGGAGCACGCCCGCCGCGGCAGCCAGGTCGCGCTGCGCCACGCGGACGGCTATGCGATGGTCCAGGCGCTCATCGCCCGCGGCGTCGTCGGGGACTTCCGGGCCCCCGACATCCTGCGCTTCGGCTTCGCCCCGCTGTACCTGCGCCACGTGGACGTCTACGACGCGGCCACAGCACTGGTGGAGGTCGTCGCCTCGGAGGAGTGGCGCGACCCCCGCTTCGCCCGGCGCGCGCAGGTGACCTGAGGCACAGAGGGCGTCGACCGTGGGGGGCGGTCCGGGGATCCGGGCCGCCCCCCACGGCGTGTCCGCACCCCCGCGGGCGTGGCGGGAGGGTCACTTTAGGTAATTTTACCCTTTTTGCTCTTGTTTGGGGTGTTTTGTCGATTAGAGTCCTCGTGACCGGTTTGTAACGATACTTTGATCAAACCAGGTCAACCAACCAGCCCCCTCGCGCGTCCACGGGCGCTCGTGGGGGGTGGAGCCCGCCACGCGGTGCGGAGCACGGCCAGTGCTCCGCCGCCCCCAGAACCGCTGTCTGTGACGGTGACCGCACAGCGCACGCCCGGCCCCGCGGCCGCGGCGCCCCGCCGCGCTCCCCGCGAGCGCCGGGGCACCACCCAGGGCTCCGCGACCTTCCCGCCGCCGACCCCTTGGTTCTCTCATGACACCTTCCACGCCCACCGACGACGTGCTGCTGCACGGCGAGGTCAAAGCCTCCTACTTCTGGGACGACGGTTCCGGCATCAACGGCGACACCGGGGCGCCCGCCTCCGGCGAGCCCATGCAGAAGGGCCTGTTCGCGGCGCCCAGCTGGCCGCTGGGAACCAAAGGCTACGTGGTCTACGAGGGCAAGACCGCCGAGTTCTTCATCGGCGACCGCGGCCCCGGCGCCCCCTCGCAGGGCTGCAACGTGATGCTCGACATCGACGGCAAGACCTTCGCCGAGCTGACCGGGGAGTCCTGGAACGACACCAGCTACACGGTCACCGGCGGAGCCGGGCACATCAACGTCGAGTACTACATCACCGAGTGGGGTGACGGAAACGGCACCCCGGGCACCCCCCACCCCTTCCAGAACCCCTCCGAGCCCTGCGACAGCGCGGTCTCCCCGCTGCCCGAGCCGGAGGACCCCACCCCGGAGGAGGAGGCCACCCCGGAGGAGGCCGCGGCGGAGGAGCCGCAGCAGGACGCCGGGCAGCAGCCGCAGCAGTCCGACCAGGACGGGGCCGAGGAGGAGGCCCCGGCCGCCGCGGAACCGCCCCAGGACGCCGCGTCCCCCGGCGACCAGCAGCCCGCGCCGGACAGCCCGGCCGACACCTCGGGAGAGGACGGGCAGACCACCGCCGGCACCGAGGTCGGCCAGCCCGCCCTCGACCTGGTCTCCACCGAGGCGCCCCTCGCCTCGGCCGGACTCACCCTCGCCGTCGTCGTCGCGGCCGGAGCCGTCGTGGCCCGGCGGATCGCCGTCCTCACCCGCCCCACCGGACGCCACCACCGCGGCTCCTGACCGCCGCGGGGCCGCCCCGCAGCGGCGCTCCCCGCCCCCGCCGACCGGTGGCATGCTGGCCCTTGCTCCTTCCCCCGACGGATGAGGAGGGTCCTTGACACCCGACAGCGAACGGAGCGCCGCGTACCGGTCGCGGGTCCGCGGCTGCCTCCTGGGAGGCGCCCTCGGCGACGCGCTCGGCGCCCCCGTGGAGTTCCACACGCTGCGCCAGATCCGCGCCGCGCACGGCCCGAGAGGCGTGCGGTCCCACGCCGACCCGCGGGCGCGGGTCACCGACGACACCCAGATGACCCTGTGGACCGTCGAGGGCCTCCTGCGCGCCCGCAGCCGACAGGCGGTCCACGGCGGAGAGTTCGACCCGGTCCCCGCCGTGCACGACGCCTACCTGCGCTGGTACCACACCCAGCACGCCCCGGCCCCCACCGGCGGGCACACCGGCTGGCTGGCCGGCCGGGAGTGGCTGTACGCCCAGCGCGCCCCCGGCACCACCTGCCTGACCGCCCTGCGCGAGGCCGACCTGGGACGGCAGGGCAGGGGAGAGGCCGCCGCCAACGCCTCCAAGGGCTGCGGCGGGGTCATGCGCAGCGCCCCCTTCGGACTGCTCCCCGCGCACGCCGCCACCGACGCCGACGTCTTCGACTGGGCCGACCGGGCCGCCGGGCTCACCCACGGCCACCCCACCGGACGGCTCGCCTCGGGGGCCACGGCGCTGCTGGTCCGGCGCCTCCTCGCCGGAGACGGCCTGGACGCCGCCCTCGACGCGGTCCTGGCCGCGCTGCGCACCCGCCCCGGCCACGAGGAGACCACGAAGGCCCTGGTCGCGGCACGGACCGCGGCCGCCGACGGCACCCCGGACGCCGAGACCGTCGAGTCCTTCGGCGGCGGCTGGACCGCCGAGGAGGCGCTGGCCATCGCGGTGTACGCGGCCCTGGTCCACCGCACCCCCGAGGAGGTCACCGACGCCCTCGCCCTGGCCGTCACCCACTCCGGCGACAGCGACTCCACCGGCGCGGTCTGCGGCAACCTCCTCGGCGCCCGGCACGGCGAGGCCGCGCTGCCCCCGGCACTGGCCGACGGCCTGGAGGGCCGCGCCGACCTGCTGGACCTGGCCGACGACCTGGTCGCCGCCTTCACCGCCGCCCCGTCCGCCGGGGCGCAGTGGCGGCGACGCCACCCGGCGGACTGACCCGGACCCCGCCGCCCGGCCGCGGGATCCGGCACGGCCGGGCGGCGCCGCCGACGGAGACCGGGCGGGTCGCGGCCGCCGCCGCGGCGGGTGTGGGAAACCACCACGACCGCCCCCCCGCACGGTGTGCCACCGCGCAGTGTCCCGGATCACAGCGGATTCCTACCGTGGGGCGGTACGGGGAGCCGGACGACCGCACACCCGCTCCCCGCGTCGGCCGAGAAACCGCCGGCCCCCTGGAACACGGAGTGGTGGACCCCAGATGACCCAACCCCAGCCGCAGCAGCGGACCAGGATCGGCAAGATCGTCGGCGCCAGCCTGGTCGGCACCACGGTCGAGTGGTACGACTTCTTCCTCTACGGATCGGCGTCCGCGCTCGTCTTCGGCCCGGTGTTCTTCCCCGAGCAGAGCGCCATGACCGGAATCCTGCTCTCCTTCGCCACCTACGCGGTCGGCTTCGTGGCCCGCCCCCTGGGCGGACTCGTCTTCGGCCACTACGGCGACCGGCTCGGACGCAAGAAACTCCTCGTCATCAGCCTGCTCATGATGGGCGGCGCCACCTTCCTCATGGGCCTGCTGCCCACCTACGCGGCCATCGGACTGGGCGCCCCGATCCTGCTCACCCTGCTGCGCGTGGTCCAGGGCTTCGCGCTCGGCGGGGAGTGGGGCGGCGCGGTGCTCATCGTGAGCGAACACGGCAGCGACCGGCACCGCGGCTTCTGGGCGTCGTGGCCGCAGGGCGGCGCGCCCGGCGGGAACCTGCTGGCCACCGGAGTCCTCGCCGTCCTCGCCGTGACCATGGACGACGCGGTGTTCCTCGACTGGGGCTGGCGCATCCCCTTCCTGCTGTCGGGCGTCCTGGTCCTCATCGGCCTGTGGATCCGCATGGCCATCAGCGAGTCCCCCGTCTTCCAGGAGGCGGCCCGGCGCGCCGAGCAGAGCGGCGCACCGGAGCGCGCCCCCATCCTGGAGGTGCTGCGCCACCAGTGGCGCGAGGTCCTCATCGCGATGGGCGTGCGCATGGCCGAGAACGTCTCCTACTACGTCGTGACCGCGTTCATCCTCGTCTACGCCACCCAGCAGGCGAACCTGGACAACTCCCTGGTGCTCAACGCGGTCCTCATCGGCTCGGCCGTCCACTTCGTCTCCATCCCGCTGTGGGGCGCGCTCTCCGACCGCCTGGGCCGCCGGCCGGTCACCGCCCTGGGCGCGGCCGGGGTCGCCGCGTGGAGCTTCGCCTTCTTCCCGCTGATCGACACCGGCAGGTTCGGCCTCGTCGTGCTCGCCGCGACGGTCGGCCTGGTGCTGCACGGCGCCATGTACGGCCCGCAGGCGGCGTTCTTCTCCGAGCTGTTCAGCACCCGGGTCCGCTACTCCGGCGCGTCGATCGGCTACCAGCTCGCGTCCATCGCCGCGGGCGGGGTGGCCCCCCTCATCGCGGCCAGCCTGCTCGCCGCGTTCGGCTCCAGCCTGCCCGTCGCGCTGTACGTGACCGCGGCGTCGGCGCTCACCCTGGTGGCGGTGTGGGTGTCGCGGGAGACCCGCGGCAGCGACCTGACCAGGGTCGCCGCCGCCGACACCGCCCAGGGCTGAGGCCCGCCGGCCACGGGGACCCGCGCAGCGCGCCCGGCGCGGGTCCCCGTGGCATCCTGGGACGGGACAACCGAGCACACGGGGGGCACACGGCCATGTCGGCGGGGTACGGCGGACGGCGGCGCGGACGGGACCGCGACGACCACGGCAGCGGGGAGCACCACCGGCGCCGCGAGGCCGAACCGGTCCGGGGACGCCGCGACGCCCGGCGGCTGGAGGAGGAGCTGCGCCGCATGGACGGCGCCCCCTACGGCCGCTACCGGTCCCTGGCCGGCGACTGGGACTTCGGCGACTTCACCCTCACCGTCGCCAAGGTCCAGGCCGACCCCTTCGCCCCGCCCTCCCGGATCCTGGTGCACGTGCCCGCCGCGACCGCGGGAATGCCCGAGCACGCCTGGCGCGACCCGGTGCGCCGCCGCGCCACCGCCGACCACCTGGCCCGCTGCGCCCGCCGGACGCTCCAGGGCTCGCGGGTGCGCATCGACGCCGGCGGCCAGCAGGTCCTCGACCGCTCCTCCTGCCAGATCCGCGACGGCGCGGTCCTGCTGCGGCTCGGCGTGGACCTGCCCGGACACGGCCGCCGCATCGACGGCCGCGGCGCCGGCCGCGCCCTGTGCCGGACCGTCCCCGACCTGGTCGACGCCCTGTGCTGGGACGCCCTGGACACCGCGGCGGCCACCGCCTTCGCCGACAGCGTCGCCGACACCGTCGCGCTGCGCGACCGCCTCGCCGAGCTGCGGCTCGTCGCCTTCGTCGGCGACGGCGCGATCCTGCCCCGCGCCAGCGGCGTCAGCGACCTGCCGATGCCGGACGCCGTCCCGTTCGCCTCCCCCGAGAGCCTGCGCGTCACCGTGGAGCTGCCGCACCGGGGAACGGTTACCGGCATGGGGGTGCCCGAGGGCATCACCCTCGTCGTCGGCGGCGGCTTCCACGGCAAGTCGACCCTGCTGCACGCCCTGGAGCGCGGCGTCTACGACCACGTGCCCGGAGACGGCCGCGAACTCGTCGTCACCCGCGCCGACGCCGTGAAGATCCGCGCCGAGGAGGGGCGCCGCGTGGTGCGCACCGACGTCAGCGCGTTCGTGCGCAACCTGCCCACCGGAGCCGACACCTCCGACTTCACCACCGACAACGCCTCCGGCTCCACCTCCCAGGCCGCCAACATCGCCGAGGCCCTGGAGGCCGGGACCTCCGTGCTGCTGGTGGACGAGGACACCACCGCCACCAACCTGATGGTCCGCGACGAGCGCATGCAGCGGCTGGTGCACGGCGACCGCGAGCCCCTCATCCCCTTCGTCGACCTCGTCCGGCCGCTGCACCGCGTCCACGGCGTCTCCACCGTGCTGGTCATGGGCGCCAGCGGCGACTACTTCGACGTCGCCGACCACGTGGTCATGCTGGACGCCTACCGCGCCCGCGACGTCACCGGGCAGGCCCGCGCCCTGGCCCGGCCGCGCCGCGACGCCGACCTGTCCGCCCCGGCCCGCCGCGTCGTCGACCCCGCCTCGGTGGACGCCTCGGCCCGCGGACGCGTCCGGATCAAACGGCGCGACATGGACGTGCTCACCTTCGGCGAGACCGACATCGACCTGCGCCACCTCGCCCAACTGGTGGACCCCGCCCAGGTCGTCGGGGCGGGCCTGGCGCTGCGCGCCCTGGTCGAGGACGGGATCGCCGACGGCGAGCGGACCCTGGGGCAGGCCCTGGACCTGCTGGAGGAGCGGCTCCGCGAGCACGGCGTCACCTACCTGGGACGCGGCTACCACGGCGACTACGCCGCGGTGCGCCGCCAGGAGGTCGCCGCCGTCCTCAACCGCCTGCGGACCCTCAGAATCCGCAGGCAGTGCCAAGAACGGAAATAGAGCGGCAGGATGCCGGGTTGTTGGCGATTGAGGTGTGTTCAGGCCAGTCAACCGTGGATCGGTATCCTGAAGATCCGATCACACGGAAGCGTGAGAACGGAGACCCGTCCAGGTGCGAGATCCCGCTGATCTCTACGAGCTTCGATCCGACCTTCCCGAACTGTCCGCACCGGTCCTGCTGGTGTCGCTGGACGGTTTCGTGGACGCAGGCGCGGCCGGAAAACAGGCGGTGGCGGCCCTCCTCGGCGAACTGCGCACCACCGTACTCGCCGACTTCGACGTCGACGGGCTCCTGGACTACCGGTCCCGCCGCCCGGTCATGACCTTCGACGAGACCACCTGGGTCGACTACGCCGACCCCGCGCTGTCCCTCTCCCTCCTGCACGACCTGGAGGGAACCCCCTTCCTGCTGCTGCACGGCCTGGAACCGGACCGCGAGTGGGAGGCGTTCACCGCGGCGGTCCGCCAGCTCGTCGAACGCCTGTCGGTGCGGCTGACCGTCTGCTTCTACGGCATCCCCATGGCGGTGCCGCACACCCGTCCGGTGACCGCGACCCCGCACGCCACCCGCGCCGACCTCGTCGCCGACCACACGCCCTGGGTCGGCCGGATCCAGGTGCCGGGCAACGCCATGTCGCTGCTGGAGTACCGGCTGGGCCAGGCCGGGCACGACGTCATCGGCTACGCCGTGCACGTGCCGAGCTACCTCGCCCAGTCCGAGTACCCGCGCGCCGGACTCGCCGTGCTGGAGTACGTCGCCGGCGCCACCGGACTGGCCCTGCCCACCGAGAAGCTCGCCGAGGAGGCCCGGCGGACCGACGGCGAGATCAACCGCCAGGTGGAGGCCTCCGAGGACGTCCAGCGCGTGGTGCGCAACCTGGAGATCCAGTACGACAACTTCATGGCCGCCCGCAGCGGCCTCGACGTCGACTCGCTGCTCGCGGAGGACGAGTCGCAACTGCCCACCGCCGAGGAACTGGGCGCGGAACTGGAGCGCTTCCTCGCCGAGCACAACCGCGGCTCCGAAGGATAGAGTCCACCACGTGCTCTACCAGTTCCTCTTCCACACCCTGCTGCGCCGCGTCGACGCCGAGCAGGCCCACCGGGCCAGCTTCGCCTCCCTGCGCGCGCTCAGCGCCGTTCCCGGCACGACCCGCCTGATGGGACGCCTGCTCGGCCCACGCGACCCGGAGCTGCGGGTGCGCGTGCTGGGCCGGGAGTTCCCCGGACCGCTCGGCCTGGCCGCGGGCTTCGACAAGAACGCCCGCGGCGTGCCGGCGCTCACCGCCCTGGGCTTCAGCCACGTCGAGATCGGCACCGTCACCGCCCACCCCCAGCCCGGAAACCCCCGGCCCCGCCTGTTCCGCCTGGTCGCCGACCGCGCCGTCGTCAACCGGATGGGATTCAACAACGAGGGCTCCGAGGCGGTGTCGCGGCGGCTGCGGGCCCAGCGCGCCCGCCGGGCCCGCGACCTCCTCATCGGCGTCAACATCGGCAAGACCAAGGTCGTCCCGGAGGACGAGGCCGTCGCCGACTACGTCACGAGCGCGCGCCGCTTCGCCGACGTCGCCGACTACCTGGTGGTCAACGTCAGCTCGCCCAACACGCCGGGGCTGCGCGACCTGCAGGCCGCCGAACGGCTCCGGCCGCTGCTGGAGGCGGTGCGCCGGACCCTCGACGAGGCCGGCCGCCCCGACCTGCCGCTGCTGGTCAAGATCGCCCCCGACCTGGCCGACGAGGACGTGGACGCCGTCGCGGACCTGGCCCTGGACCTGGGACTGGACGGCATCATCGCCACCAACACCACCATCTCCCGCGAGGGGCTGGCCACCGACCCCGACGAGGTCGCCGCGGTCGGCGCGGGCGGACTGTCCGGCGCGCCGCTGAAGGAGCGCTCCCTGCAGGTGCTGCGCCGACTGCGCGCCCGGGTGGGGGACCGGCTGGTGCTCGTCGCGGTCGGCGGCATCGAGACCCCGCAGGACGCGTGGGCGCGCATCCGGGCGGGCGCCAGCCTCGTCCAGGGCTACACCGGCCTCATCTACGGCGGGCCGCTGTGGCCGCGCCGGATCCACCGGGGGCTGGCCGAGCTGGCCCGCCGCGAGGGCTACGCTTCCGTCGCCGACGCCGTCGGAGTGGACGTGGACCCGGCGCCGGACCGCTCCCCGGCCTGATCCGGCCGGTCCGCCGGACCCTCAGCGGGCGGCCGCCGGGGCCGGCGCGTCCAGTTCGGCGCCCAGCAGGGGACCGCTGAGGTGCTCCGGACGCAGCCGGACCCCGGTGACGCGGTCGGCCAGCGCCAGCAGGGCCGGACCGGGATCGGCCCGGCCGGGCTCGGCCGGCTCGGTCAGGCCCAGTGCGAGCAGGTCCGCGGCGAGACGGTCCGGATCGGAGCCGCCCCGCTGGTCAGGCAGGCGGGCGTCGAAGAAGAAGCGCAGCACCCCGTCGACCACCCAGCGGAACTCGTAGCGGTACCCCATGACCACCCGCACGCAGACCAGTTCGGTCCCCACCGACAGCTTCCGGTACACCTGCGGCCGGGTGCAGGAGCAGCCCGTCGGCTCCACGATCACGGTCCACTCCCCCAGGGACAGGGCGTGGACGGTGAGCGGCAGGTCCTCCTCGGCGCACAGGCAGGCCTCCACGGCCTCGACGATGGGCAGGGAACGCAGGGCCCGCTCGTCCGCGCCGAAACGGCGCAGCGCCTCGGGCCGGGACAGCCCTCTGACATAGCTCAGGCAGTAGGCTTCGGCCAGGTCGGGCTGGCTCTCCTGAAGCCAGAGGTAGTCGCGGGCGTACGCAATGGACATCGGCCCGTCCCTCCAGACGAAGATTCCGGTGTGGTGTGCCGGGACGGCACGGTTGGAGAGTCGTCCGGGCGGGGAACGGACAGCGGACGCGGGTGATCGCCCGGAGCCGTTCCGGGTCCGGGGCCGGCGGGGCCGCCGCCGGCGGGGCGGCCGGGGCGCGCCCCGGCCGGACGTGTGTGTCAAGGACCCACGAACTTCCAGTGTAGGCCGGTTCGCGCAGAAGTCACGGGCCTGGCGGACCCCGGTCCGGAAAGGCTCCGGATCCGGGGCCCCGAGGCGCCCGGAGCGGCCTCAGAACTCCAGCGGTGCGAGGTCGAGCTCGCCCGGGTCGGCGCCCACGCGGCGGCAGGTGTGGGCGGCCACCCGGTGGGCGTGCGCCACGCACACGGCGAGCTGGGCGTCGGTGAGGGCGGCCAGCCGTTCGCGGCCGCCCGCGCCCAGCGCCCCGGCCTGGCCGAGGGCGTCGAGCAGCCCGGCGCAGAACGCGTCGCCCGCGCCCACGCTGTCGACCACCTCCACCGGCTCGGGCGCCACCGACAGCGGACGGTCCTCCCGGCCCCGCACCACGACGAGGGTCTGCTCCCCGCCGCAGGTGACCGCGACCAGGACCGGTCCCCGCCGCAGCCAGGAGCGGGCGGCCTCCAGCAGCAGGGCGGGGTCGGCGGCCCCGTCGTGCCCGAACAGCCAGTACACGTCCTCGTCGCTGACCTTGACCAGGTCGGCCAGCGCCACCTGGCGCTCCACCCGCTCCCGGGCGGCGGCCGGGCTGCCCGCCAGCGCGGGACGGATGTTGGGGTCGTAGCTGACCACGACCCGGCCGCGCTGCCGGGCCACCCACTCCTCCAGGACGGCCGCCCCCGGCGGCATCGCCATCGCCAGCGAACCCACGTGCAGGGCGACCACGTCGTCGGCGAGGGGGTCGGGCAGCTCCTCGGGGCGCCACTGCCAGTCGGCGGTGCCCCTGACGTAGAAGTCGTAGTCGGCCCGGCCCGTCTCGTCGAGGGCGGCGATGGCCAGGGTGGTGGGCTGTTCGGCGGTGACCAGGTCGCGGGTGCTCACGCCGCGCGAGCCCACGTAGGCGCGCAACTGCCGGCCGAAGCGGTCGGTGCTGATCCGCGCCAGCAGCGAGGACTCCACGCCCAGCCGGGCCAGCGCGACCGCGGTGTTGGCGGGCGCGCCGCCGGGAGCGGAGCGGTAGGTGCCGCTCTCGGCGCTGATGAGGTCGATGAGTGCTTCGCCTACGACGGTGATCACGGGGACGTCCTTCCGGAACCAGCGGGCTGGGGCGCTCTGCGAGGGAGTAGTATCCCGCCCCCTCCGGACACTGACAACGCCGCGGCGCGGAC
>Ga0079224_100002582_pt1 | contig 22139 bp, 18 predicted proteins | sample Stecom2015_FD_80414 | JGI IMG/M metagenome (GOLD analysis project Ga0079224, IMG submission 80414) | Agricultural soil microbial communities from Utah to study Nitrogen management - Steer compost 2015 | ecosystem: Environmental > Terrestrial > Soil > Agricultural land | place: USA: Utah...
ATTCAGCGCGGCCAGTGACAGCCGACTCTTCATCCGCGCCGATTCCCAGCCCTCCAGATGCTCATCGTACTGGCGGGCCTCGAACTGCTCGTTGCCGAAGTACTTGACCGTTTCGTAGTTCAGCAGGCTGTCCACGGCTCGGGTATTTGAGCGGTTGTCGAGTTTGTTGGTCTCGCGCACGAAGCGGTTGCGCCACTCGGTGAAACTGATGGTGAACAGGCCGTAGAGCACCACCGAACCCAGTACCGCAAGAGCGTACATCGGGCTGAAGTTGATCAGCAGGATCCCCGCGATCAGCGCGATTTCCAGCAGGGTCGGGATAATGTTGAACACCATGAAGCGCAGCAGAAAGCTGATGCCGCTGGTGCCGCGCTCGATATCCCGGGCCAGGCCACCTGTGCGCCGGGAAAGACGAAATCCCAGATCCAGCCGATGCAGGTGTTCGAACACCTTCAACGAGATGCGCCGCATGGCGCGCTCGGCGACCCGGGCGAACACCGCGTCACGCAGCTCGGAGAAGAACACGGTGGCAAAGCGCAGCAGCCCGTAACCGACCAGCAGCGCCACAGGCACCAGCACCAGCGCGTCGGTAGCGTTCTCGAAGTGCTCGACAATCAGCTTGAGCGCCCAGGGCACCGCCACACCGGCGACCTTGGCCAGGATCAGACAGGCCATGGCCAGCATCACCCGGCCAGGGAATTCGCTCAGATAAGGCAGCAGACTGCGGATGATCCGCCAGTTGACCGGACCACCCGCATAGGAGTTATCACTTCTTGGGCGCACTCATTACCTCGAAATGCCATTCAGCCGAGCCGGCAGTCTAGCATCCGGGGGGCATTGGACGCGCGCTCACCTCTCGCCTTGCAGGCCGCCCGCCACCGGCTCTATGACCTTGGCCTCATCGCTGGCGGGCCGCGGCGCGGTGTCCCAACCCACCAGCAGCAGCGTGGTGACAACACCGAACACCAGCCCCACCCAGGGTTCGAAGAACGCCAGCCCCGCCCCGATCATCAGCACCGCGCCGCGGGAAGCGTTGCTGGTGGGAATGGCCATTGCGATGTAGGCACAGGCGAAGCCGGTCAGCACCAGGGTCAGCGACAGGGCGATGCCCAGCAGCGGCTGCAGCCCGGTCAGCAACGGCAGGATGAAGAACAGGACAGGAATGCCCATGCCGTAATAGGAGATCAGACCGCTGTGCAGGCTGTCCATGGCCTCCCGGCCCTGCTTCCAGCGCTGCACGATGATCACATGCACACCGGTCCACATCGCACCCTGGGTGGGGAAGAAGGGTGCGATGAGCCCCATCAGCCCGTTGCGAATTGCCAGGGATACGTGTGACCGGGTCGGGTTGATCTCGATGTGGTCGTCAGGACGGCTTTTCTGCCCGTCGAGGATCATCTCGTTGCCGGTCACCAGATCACCGAACAGGATGATGTAGGTGATCAGCGCCAGCGGCATGGCCTCGACCATCATGCCGATACTGGGAAAGCCGATGGCGAAGGGCGACATCTTGGCCCACATGTCCGCCACAGGCGGCACCAGAATGCCCCACTGGATGTCATAGCTGACCTCGCCGACCATCGGACCGACGATGGCCGCAACCAGAAAGCCCGGCAGCAACCCCAGCGCGGCGATCAGCGCGACCCAGCGGTATTTCTCCCGCCAGCGCTGCATGGGCAGGGAGAAGGCAAAGATCAGACAGACAGCGCAGGCCAGCCCGGTGGCAATCGGCTGCTGCAGCAGGAAGCGCTCGGCATCATCGATGAAGACACGCTTGAGCGCGGCCAGCGCGGCCCCGAGAATGATCCCGGCCTTCAGGGTTTCCGGCAGCCAGACGATGAACTTCCGACCCAGCCCGGTGACACCCAGAACGAAGAGCAGCAGGGCAAAGTCCAGCGACAGCGCCGCCATTGCCTGCAGACGCAGGGTGGGGTCATCCCCCGCACCGATGGCGAACGCCAGAACCAGCGGCAGCGCTGGCGTCAGCCAGCCGGGCGCGTAGGGCTCGCCGAATATGATCAGCGCGGTGCTGAGAAGAATGGAGTGAATCATCGAGGCCGCAACCGCTTCCTCGAACGTCAGACCGAAGAACATGGTCATCAACGGGATCAGCGACAGGCCGGTGGCAGCGGCAATGAAGATGCCCTGCAGCAGTTCCGGCCAATACAATCGCGTGTGATAGAACGGCAGGCGGAAGGTAAAGGGTCCCCAGCGCCAGCCTGGCAGTTCCGGTCTCGACATGGTCATCTCCTTTGATCTCTTTGTTGTTGGTATTCGCGAGAGTATCAACCGTGGCCCGATGGCGCGCCAGCCGCCTCATCTCATATACATCCCCTGAATATCACTCATTCTGGCGAGCCGGTACGAGGGGCTGGCCAGGCCATTGGAGGACCTGTTGCGCCTAGTCCATATGCTTCTGGAAGAACCTTTTCATCTCGCCGAACGCCCGTTCGGCCACCTGCGCATCATACTGCGCCTGTCCGGGCATGTTGGCAGTGGGGTCGGTAAAGGAGTGCACGGCGTTGCCGTAGCTGACCAGCTGCCAGTCCGACACATTGCCGTCACGCATCTCTGTCTCGAACGCTGCCACCTCTTCCGGCGGAACATAGGGATCCTCGGCGCCGTGCAGCACCAGGATCGGCGAACGGATGGCCCTGGCGGCGCTCGCGTCAGGCGTATCGAGATTGCCGTGGAACGAGACCACGCCGGCCAGTTGGGTGCCTGAACGGGCCAGTTCCAGCACCGAGGTGCCACCGAAACAGAAGCCGACGGCGCCAAGGCGGCTGGTGTCGATCAGCCCCGCTGCTTCACGCCGGAAGACCTCAAGGGCAGCATTGGCCCGCTGGCGCATCAGAGCGCGGTCGCCCTTGACCAGCCCGGCAGCGGCGCCGGCTTCCTTTGCGTCGGCGGGGCGTATGTCGCTGCCGTACATGTCGGCGACGAACACCACATAGTCACTGCCAGCGACGCGTGAGGCCTTCTTCGCCGCGTTGTCGGTCACGCCCATCCAGTTGGGGACCATGAGCAGGCCCGGCCGTGGTTCGCTGATCGCGTCGTCGAAGACCAGAGCCCCCTGAAAGGGCTCACCGTCGATCTGGTAATCCACCTGTTTCGTGATCATGTCTGCCTGTACCAGTCCGGCGCAGGCGACCATCGCCAGCGCTGTGAAAAGTCTGTTCATCCGCTTGCTCCCTGTGGCGAGAATGCAAGTGAGAAGGATAGACCATGGGCAACGGACGCGAAGGGGCGGCGGGATAGACGTTGGTGGCATGGCGCGCGTTGCGCGCCAATCGCGGCGAGGTCGCCGCTCCTACCAGTACGGGGCGTGGAATGATTTTTCTGTAGGAGCCCCGACCTCGGGGCGATGGCGGCGGGCACGGTGCGGGTCGGGCCCGGATCAGCCCTTGTTGCCGTGCAGTTTGAGCATGAGTTCGGCTTCGCTGCGACTCAGACCGCAAGCCTGCATGAGATCATCGAGGCTGGCGCCCATGCTGACCAGACGGCTGGCCTGGTTGTAGGGCATGGTCTGGACGTCCTGCTGTTCCAGGCGCTGCTGCTTGTTCTCCAGCTGGTTGAGCTTTTCGCGCAGGGCCAGCACCTCCTCACCCATGCGGATATTGCTCTGCTGATACTCGGCGAGCTTCTGCGACAGCTTGTCGATACGCCCGTCGAGCCGCTCCTGCATTGCTATCTGCTGCATGGCCACTCGCCGCTGGGCCATCAGCGCGCCGATCTGGGCGGCTACCAGCACCCCCAGAAACAACCCCAGCATCAGCAGCAGCGAGCGTTCATCCATGGGCGTCAGATGTCCTGCAGCTCGGCCCACTCATCGTCGGTCATCATCTTTTCCAGATCGACCAGAATCAGCAGCTCGTCATTCTTGTTGCACACGCCCTGAATGAACTTGGCGGATTCATCGGTGCCGACGTTGGGAGCGGTTTCGATTTCGGACTGGCGCAGGTAGACCACCTCGGCGACGCTGTCGACCAGGATGCCGACCACCTGGCGGTCCGCCTCGATGATCACGATGCGGGTCTGCTCGGTGACCTCTGCCGATGGCAGGCCGAAGCGCTGGCGGGTGTCGATGACCGTAACCACGTTGCCGCGCAGGTTGATGATACCCAGCACATAGACGGGCGCACCGGGTACCGGGGCGATATCCGTGTGCCGCAGCACTTCCTGCACCTGCATCACATTGATGCCGTAGGTCTCGTTATCCAGACGGAAGGTCACCCATTGCAAGATGGGATCATCGGTACTCTGCGCAGTGTTGTTCTTCATCCTGTCTCATTCCAGATGGTGTTGTTGCATCCTAAACGGGCGTCAGCATCTTTACCAGTACGCTCAACGCCCGCGCTTGATCATCGCCGCAAGGGCTTCGACATCCAGCAGCGCGCACATGTGTTCGATCACGGTGCCGGCAAGCCAGGGCCGTCTGCCCTGCCCCGAGCGCCATTTGACCTGTTCCGGACGCAGGCGGATCGACTCGCTGACACCATGCACCGCCATGCCCCAGTCATGCCCCTGTACCGAGATGACGAAGCTGATGGTATCGCGCAGTGCCGGCTGGTACCGCTCGGGCATGACCCAGCGGGCGGTATCCAGCACCTTGAGGTTGCCACGCTCGGTGGGCAGCAGGCCGAGAAACCAGTCCGGCTGACCGAACAGCGGGGTGATGGCCCCGTCCAGGCGGTGGATCGACCCCAGGGACACCAGCGGCACCGCCAGCGTCAGCCCACCGACGTCGAACAGCAGGGCTTCGAAGGGCGCGCTGCGCCAGCCCGGCTGCTCCACCGCCGGCGGTTCGGACGGTGGCTGCAGCGCCGCAGCCGGCACCTCGACGGCGACCGGTTCCCGTTCCGGCGCGGGCGCGGAGACCGGCTCCGGCGCTGCGGCTACGCTCTCGGCCAGCGCCAGCGCGGCGGCTGCATCCTGCAGCAACGCATCCAGATAGCACTGGATGGTCTGCTCGGGCACGAAGTGCTGTACGGGCAGTGAATCGCTCATCGATCGTCCTGTATTCGTTGGTTCGCTTTCAGTGTATCGGCCGCCGGCGGGCGGGCATTAGGGCCACAGTCGGATCAGGCTACTTCCCGGCCCCGGGACAGACTCTGCACCAGCAGGTAGCGCAGCAGCGCCCGGTAGGCCAGCACCCCACGGGAGTTGGCCTCCAGCCGCGAAGGCACCACCCCGGCAAGGCTGGCATCACGCAGCTTGGTGTCGATCGGGATGTAGGCCTGCCACAGCTGCTCGCTGTAATCGTTGCGCAGCTTGCGCAGCGTACTGAGGGACGCCTGAGTGCGCCGGTCGAACAGGGTCGGCACGATGGTGAACGGCAGCGCCCGCTTGCGCGAGCGATTGACCATGGTCAGTGTATGCACCATCCGCTCCAGCCCCTTGAGCGCGAGGAATTCGGTCTGCACCGGCACCACCAGCTGCTCGCAGGCGGCCAGCGCGTTGATCATGGACACGCCGAGCAGCGGCGGGCTGTCGATGATGGCGAAGTCGAACCGGCTCTCCAGTTGCTCAAGCGCCCTGGAGATGACCAGCCCGAATCCGCCCTGGGCGGCGGACTGGCGTTCGAGGGTGGCCAGCGAGGTGCTGGACGGCAGCAGGCTGATCTGCTCGTGGGAGGTCTCCAGCAGCAACGCGGCGGCCAGTCCTGCCGGCACCTGCCCCTTGTGCTGGAACAGGTTGAACACGCTGCTGGTCAGCCGGTCCGGGTCATGGCCGAAGTAGCTGGTCATCGAGCCATGGGGGTCAAGATCCACCACCAGCACACGCTTGCCCTGGTCAGCAAGCAGACCGGCAAGCGCTACCGCGGTCGTGGTCTTGCCCACTCCGCCCTTCTGATTGGCTACTGCCCAGACTCTCATTGCACTGCTCCTGAAACTGTTTCGACGACCTCCGCTGCACCCCGTGGCGGGCATCAGCCCGGTCCGGCGCTCTCCGCCGCCTCCGCGCGGGCCTGGCGCATGCTCGGCAGGCTTTCCTGGGAGGCGGGCTGGTGACGATTGTCGGTGTAGCGCGACACCAGCAGCACGACGCGGCGGTTGGCGCGGCGACCCTCTGCCGTACTGTTATCGGCCACCGGCCGATGTTCTCCATAGCCAACCGCTGCCAATCGACCTGCGTCGATGCCTCCGCCGCTGAGCATGCGCACCACGGTGGCGGCGCGGGCGGCGGACAGCTCCCAGTTGGTGGGGTAGACCCGCGAGCGGATCGGCAGGTTGTCGGTGAATCCTTCCACATGGATCGGGTTGTCATAGGGCGCCAGGATCGCGGCAATCCGGTCGATCAGGTCAAAGGCACCGTCCAGCGGCAGCGCATCTCCGCTGGGGAACAGCAGCCCGGAGCTGAGCTCGATCTCTATCCACAGTTCGTTGGCATGCACCCGCAGGTCACCGACGCTGATCAGATCGCCGAAGGCGGCCTGCATGGCCTCGGCAATGCTCTCCAGCGGATCCTGCGTTTCACCTTCACCCTGAGCGGAGCCGCTGCTGCTGGCCGCCTGCAGCGCCTCGGGCGGCTGTGCGACCGTGGTGCGCGGAATGGCCTCGCCCAGCTGGATGGGGTCGATGGTCCGGGGGTTCTGACTGAAGGCGCCCATCAACGACTCGGTGAGCACCTTGTACTTGCCTTCATTGACCGAGGAGATGGAATACATGACCACGAAAAACGCGAACAGCAGGGTGATGAAGTCCGCGTAGGACACCATCCAGCGTTCATTGTCTGCCTGTTCCTCTTCCCGAAGGCGACGCATGCGCTAATCCAGGAAGCCTTCAAGCTTCATTTCGATGGACCGGGGATTTTCCCCCTCGGCAATGGACAGCAGCCCCTCCACCAGCATTTCCTGATACCGGGACTGCTCCTGCACCACCGATTTGAGCTTGGCCGCGACCGGCAGCAGGAACAGGTTGGCCAGGGCAACACCATAGATGGTGGCGACGAAGGCCACCGCGATGCCGCTGCCGAGCATGGACGGATCGGCCAGATTGCCCATGACATGGATCAGCCCCATCACCGCGCCGATGATGCCGATGGTGGGCGAATAGCCGCCCATGCTCTCGTAGACCCGTGCAGCCCGCAGATCCCGGTTCTCCCGGTTGATCAGCTCGACTTCAAGGATGCTGCGCAGGGTATCGGCCTCGCAGCCATCGGCCAGCAGCTGCAGCCCCTTGCGGGCGAACAGGTCCGGCTCCATCTCGGCAACCGCTTCCAGCCCCAGCAGTCCGTCCTTGCGGGCGGTGTTGCTCCAGTTGACGACCTGGCCGATGCCTTCGTTCAGGGGCACCTTCGGCGAGCGGAATACCCAGCCGAACATGCCCAGCGCGCGCTTGAAGATCGGCAGCGGTGTCTGAATGAAGGCCGCGCCCAGGGTGCCGCCGATGACGATCAGCGCGGCGGGGCCATTCATCAGCGCCTGAATGTGCCCGCCCTCCAGATAGTTGCCACCGATGATGGCCACCACCGCCAGCAGCATGCCGATGATGCTGAGGATATCCATCAACCCAGCTCCGTCAGATAGCGGGCAATCTCGTCGAGGTCGTAGACACCGTCGGCAAGATTGGCCTTGACCACCGCCATGGGCATGCCATAGATCACGCAGCTGGCCTCGTCCTGGGCCCAGACGGTACTGCCAGCCTGCTTGAGCATGCGCGCGCCTTCCCGGCCGTCCGCGCCCATGCCGGTGAGCACGATGGCCAGCACCTTGTCCTGGAATGCGCGGGCGGCGGAGCCGAAGGTGACGTCGACACTGGGTTTGTAATTCAGCCGCTCATCGCCGGGCAGGATGCGCACGGCGCCACGGCCGTCGACCATCATCTGCTTGCCGCCCGGGGCCAGCAGCGCCAGTCCTGGGCGCAGCTGGTCCCCGTCCCGGGCTTCTCGCACGCTGATCTGGCAGAGCTTGTCGAGTCGCTCGGCGAAGGCGGTGGTGAAGGCGCCGGGCATATGCTGGATGAGCAGCAAGGGCGCCGGAAAACTGGCCGGCAGACGGGTCAGGATGCGTTGCAGGGCCACCGGTCCGCCGGTGGACGTACCGATGGCAACCAGCTTGCAGCCGCGCTTGCGCGGCGGCGCGCTGCGCCGTGCCGGCGGCTCCGCACTAGCCGGAGCGGGGTCCGGCTGTGGGGTGGCCACTCTGCCCTGCGCCGGCGGCACGGCGGGGGCCGGCGCTGGGGTCGGCACTGCGACGGCCTGGCTCAGACCCAGCGAGCGGCGGTTGCTGCGCGCCAGCGCATGCACCCGCTCACACAGCAGCTGGCGGACCTTGTCCGGATTGCGCGAGATGTCCTCGAAGTTCTTCGGCAGGTAGTCCGCGGCGCCGGCGTCCAGCGCATCCAGACTCACCCGGGCGCCTTCATAGGTCAGCGACGAGAACATCAGCACCGGTGTCGGCTGGCGCTGCATGATCTGACGCACCGCGGTGATGCCATCCATGACCGGCATCTCGTAGTCCATGGTGATGACATCAGGCTGCAGGGCGAGCGTCTGCTCCACCGCTTCCCTGCCGTTGGTCGCGGTGCCTACCACCTTGATCTGCGGGTCCCCGGAGAGGATTTCAGCCACCCGACGGCGAAAGAATCCGGAGTCATCTACCACCAACACCTTGATCAACTGGTTCTCCTAACCACGCCGAGCGTAGCGCCTGAGTAACCCGGGGATGTCCAGAATGAGCGCGATGCGCCCGTCCCCGGTGATGGTCGCACCGGCCATGCCGGCGGTGCCCTGCAGCATGCTGCCCAGCGGCTTGATGACCACCTCTTCCTGGCCGACCAGCTGGTCGACGACAAAGCCGACGCGCTGGGTGCCGACCGACACGATGACCACACTGGCGGAGGCCCGGTCGATCGCCCCGGCCTGGGACGGCACCAGCCAGCGCTTGAGCCAGAACAGCGGCAGCGCCTTGTCCCGTACCAGAATGACTTCCTGACCATCCACCACGTTGGTGCGTGACAGGTCCAGGTTGTAGATCTCGTTGACGTTGACCAGCGGCAGGGCAAAGGCCTGATCGCCGAGCATGACCATCAGCGTCGGCATGATGGCCAGGGTCAGCGGCACCTTGATGGCGATGCGGGTGCCGACACCCTTGGTCGACTCGATGCCGATGGTGCCGTTGAGCTGACTGATGCGGGTGCGGACCACGTCCATGCCGACGCCGCGGCCGGAGACATCCGATACCTCGGTCTTGGTCGAGAAGCCGGGGGCCAGGATCAGGTTGAAGCATTCGGATTCGCTGAGCCGCTCGGCGGCGTCCCGGTCCATCATGCCCTTCTCCACGGCCTTGGCGCGCAGCACTTCGGCATCCATGCCCTTGCCGTCATCGGTGATGGTCAGCAGGATATGGTCGCCCTCCTGACGGGCAGCCAGCACCATGCTGCCGCTGCGCGGCTTGCCGGCGGCCTCGCGCTCGTCGGGCGTCTCGATACCGTGGTCCACCGCATTGCGCACCAGGTGCACCAGCGGGTCGGCCAGCGCCTCGACCAGGTTCTTGTCCAGATCGGTGTCCTCGCCGATCAGCTCGAGGGTGATCTCCTTCTTCAGGCTGCGCGACAGGTCACGCACCACCCGCGGGAATCGGCCGAAGACCTTCTTGATCGGCTGCATGCGGGTCTTCATCACCGAGGCCTGCAGGTCGGCGGTGACCATGTCCAGGTTGGCCACGGCCTTGGCCAGCTCCTCGTCTTCGGTGCTGAGGCCCAGGCGGGTCAGGCGGTTGCGCACCAGCACCAGCTCGCCGACCATGTTCATGATCTCGTCCAGCCGTGCGGTATCGACCCGCACGGTGGTCTCCGCGGCAACAGGCTCACCGCCGGCCTCGGTCTTGCGCTCGACGCGCGCCGGCTTCTTCTCGACCGGGGCGGCAGCAGAGGGTGCCTCGGCAGCCGCTTCGCGGGCCGGTACCGGTGCAGGCGGAGTGGCAGGCGCAGCGGCGGCGGGTGGTGCCGCCACCGGCGCATCGCCGACGCCCGGGGCCTTGCCGGCTCCATGCAGTTCGTCGAGCAGCGACTCGAACTCGTCGTCGGTGATCAGGTCGTCATCGCCGCTGGCGCTCTCCGGTACAGCAGCGGGCGCCGCCCCGGGGCCCTTGCCGGTGCCGTGGAGCTGGTCCAGCAGGGCTTCGAATTCATCATCGGTTATCTCGTCGGAGGAAGACGCCGCATCGTCATCCTGCCCGTCGCCCTGGTCCTGCTCGGGCAGCACATGCAACGCCTCGAGCAGCAGCTCGAACTCGTCATCGGTAATATCGCCGGGTTCCGGGTCGCTCTCTGCCGGCGCTTGTACCGTATCGATAACGGGAGCGCTCTCAGCGGCCGGTGCGGCATCTGCGGCGGGCTCGGCGAGCGCTGCGAGGGCTTCGAGCAACTGCGGATCGGCGGGGGTAGGCTGTTCGCCCTCGCGCACCTGGGCGAACATGCCATTGATGCTGTCCAGCGCCTGGAGGACCACGTCCATCAGCTCGGCATCGACCTGACGCTCGCCCTTGCGCAGGATGTCGAAGACGTTTTCGGCAATGTGACAGCAGGCAACCAGCGGATCGAGCTGAAGAAACCCCGCCCCGCCCTTGACCGTGTGGAAGCCACGGAAAATGGCATTGAGCAGGTCGGCATCGCTGGGACGGTTTTCCAGATCTACCAGCTGTTCCGACAGCAACTCCAGTATTTCCCCGGCCTCGACCAGGAAATCCTGAAGAATTTCTTCATCCGCTTCAAAGCTCATTTGCCACTCCCTCAGAACCCCAGACTGGACAGCAGGTCGTCGACCTCATCCTGCCCCGACACAACGTCATCCCTCTTATCGGCATGAATCTGCGGACCTTCACCCTTTGATGCGGTTTTTTTATCCGTCGGCGCCGGCAGCTCGTGTTCGATGCCGGCAATGCGGTCGACCTGACCGGCCATGCGCACCAGATTCAGCAGGCTCTCTTCCACGTCGTGGACCAGCGTGATGACCCGCTTGATCACCTGCCCGGTCAGGTCCTGATAGTCCTGGGCCATGAGGATGTCATTGAGGTTGCGCGAGACCTCCTCGCTCTGCTGCTCGCTGCGCTGGAGGAAGGCCTGAATGTTGCGCGACAGTTCGCGGAACTCCTCTGCGCTCAGCTCGCGGCGTTGCAGCCGTTGCCATTCGGCCCGCAGGGCAGCGGCCTCCCTGCCCATTTCGGCGACCACCGGGGCACTGTTCTCGACCAGGTCCATGGTCCGGTTGGCGGCCTTGTCGGTCAGCCGCACCACGTAGTCCAGGCGGTCGGAAGCGTCGGCGATCTTGGAATGCTCGGCACTGTCGGAGCCGAACGAGCGCGCGGTATCCAGCTGGAAACTGATGATCGAGTTGTGCAGTGCGCGGGTGAGCTTGCCGACCTCGTAATAGAGGCCGCGGTCCCGGGCCTGGTTGATCTCGTGGATCACCATCACCGCTTCCCGGTAATCACCCTCTTCCAGGTAATCCACCAGCTTGCGGGCGTTGCTCTTGAGTGAATGCTCGAATTCCTCGACGGTCGTCTGACCGGGATTACCACTCAGTACCATGTCTGCCCCCGGCTTCACCTGGCGTCGATCCTTTCGAAGACCTTCTCGATCTTTTCCTTGAGCGCCTGGGCGGTGAACGGTTTGACCACATAACCGTTGACCCCCGCCTGGGCGGCCTCGATGATCTGGTCGCGCTTGGCTTCCGCGGTGACCATCAGTACCGGCAGGTGCTTCAGGCGCTCGTCCGCACGCACCGCGCGCAGCAGCTCGATCCCGCTCATGCCCGGCATGTTCCAGTCGGTCACCAGGAAGTCGAAGTTGCCGCTCTGCAGCATCGGCAGTGCGCTGGTGCCGTCATCCGCCTCGGCGGTATTGGTGAAGCCAAGGTCGCGCAGCAGATTCTTGATGATGCGCCTCATCGTCGAGAAATCGTCGACGATGAGAATTTTCATGTTCTTGTCCAATTAGACCTCCGTACAGACCTGAAGGAGTGCATCCATGGTGCACTCCACGAAACTGCCGCATGACCAGCAAAGGGATTGCAAAAAAATCAGTTGTCGAGCCAGTCCGCCATGCGTGCCCGCAGACGTGCGGCGCACTGGCTGTGCAGCTGACTGACCCTGGACTCGCTGACGCCGAGAACGGCGCCAATCTCCTTGAGATTCATTTCTTCGTCGTAATACAGCGAGAGCACCAGCTGCTCGCGTTCCGGCAGCCGCTCTATCGCTTCGGCAAGCGCTTGGCGAAAACGTACATCCTGCAACCCCTCGAAGGGCTCCTCGTCGGTACCCAGCTCTCCCGGCGCGCCCCCTTCGAGCAGATCATCGAAGCTGAACAGCTTGCTGCCGGCGGTATCGTTGAGAATCGCGTAATAGTCCTCGAGGCTCATCTCCAGTTCGGCAGCAACCTCGTGATCTTTAGCATCACGGCCAAGACGGGCTTCAACCGTGCGGATGGCACCGGAGACAAGACGGGTATTGCGATGGACCGAGCGGGGGGCCCAGTCGCCCTTGCGCACATCGTCCAGCATGGCTCCGCGGATACGGATGCCGGCATAGGTCTCGAAACTCGCCCCCTTGCCGTGATCGAATTTGCGCGAGGCTTCCAGCAGGCCGATCATGCCGGCCTGGATCAGATCATCGACCTGCACGCTGGACGGCAGGCGCGCCAGCATGTGATAGGCGATGCGTTTGACCAGCGGAGCGTATTCCTCCACCAGCCGATCCTGCGCGCTGGCAGCTCCCGCTGCCCGGGCGTAGGTGTTGGCGCCACTTGAAACACTGCTCATCAGTCGTTCCCGGTCCGTTGTACCAGCCGTTCGATGAAGAATTCGAGGTGACCCCTGGGGGTGGTCGGCAATGGCCAGGCGTCGACCTTGCGGGCGATGGTGCGCATGGCCAGCGACATCTTGCTGCGCGGGTAGAGATCGAAGTTGGCACGCTGCTTCTGGGCCGCCTTGCGTACCGACTCGTCGTAGGGCAAGGCCCCTACATACTGCAGGGCGACGTCAAGGAAGCGGTCGGACACCTGCAGCAGCTTGTTGAAGACGTTGCGCCCTTCCTGGGGGCTGTGAACCATGTTGGCCAGCACCCGGAAACGGGTTACGCCATGGTCGCGGCTGAGCAGCTTGATGAGGGCGTAGGCATCGGTGATCGAGGTGGGCTCGTCACATACCACTACCACCACCTCCTGAGCAGCCCGGACGAAGCTGACAACCGAGTCGCCGATCCCCGCTGCGGTGTCGATCAGCAGCACATCCAGCTCGTCGCCGATGTCACTGAACGCCTGAATCAGACCGGCATGCTCGCGCGCCCCGAGATTGACCATTTCCGCGGCCCCGGAAGCGGCCGGCACGATGCGGATGCCACCCGGCCCGGTGACCAGCACATCACGCAGTGAACAGTTGCCGGCGAGCACGTCGGCAATGGTGGCATTGGGCCGCAGGCCCAGCTGGACATCCACGTTGGCCAATCCGAGGTCGGCATCCATCAGCACGACCCGGCGGCCAAGCTCGGCCAGCGCCAGGGCAAGGTTGACCGAGACATTGGTCTTGCCCACGCCGCCCTTGCCGCCGGTGACTGCGATTACCTGAACCGATTGATTGCCCATCTATCTTTTGCCCTTGATCTGATCATCACGGAGTCGCTGGAAGACACCAGCACTCGCCGGTTTTCCAGTGTGCCCCTAACCTGCGCGCTGAGAGTGGAGTATACCGGCAAATACGTCCGCCATGGTCTGGTCCTCGGCCATCTCGTTGCCCACCAGACCTACGGCACGACTGACCAGCTGGTGGCCGACACCGCGGGAAATGTCGTCGGGAATGCGCTGGCCATCTGCTATATAGGCTACCGGCAGACGCTGCTCCATGGCCAGCCCGATTGCCTCACCGAGACTGCCGGCTTCGTCGACCTTGGTCAGGTTGCAGCCGGCCAGGTCGCAGCTGCGGTAATTGTGCCAGGCGGCCTTGAGTACCCGGTACTGGCTGGTGGCGGCCAGCACCAGCAGGGTACGCAGCCGCGCACCCTGGGCCGCCAGCTCCGCCAGCTGACCACGCAGCTGCGGGTCACGAGCCTGCAGGCCGGCGGTATCGACCAGTACCAGACGCTTGCCAGCGAACTCGTCCAGCACATCCTGCAGGCTGTTCTGCTCGTCGACCACGCGCACCGGCACATTGAGGATGCGACCAAGGGTACGCAGCTGCTCGTGGGCACCGATACGGAAGGTGTCCATGGTCACCAGCGCCACATGCTGGCTGCCGTGCTTGAGCACGTAACGGGCCGCCAGCTTGCCGAGGGTGGTGGTCTTGCCGGCGCCGGTCGGGCCGACCAGGGCAATCACTCCACCCTCGTCGATCAGCTCCTCGCGCATCACCGGGATACCCTGGGCCAGGTGGGCCAGCAGCATGCGCCAGGCCTGGCGGGGCTCGGTCACCTCTTCCACCCGGGCGAGCAGATCCTTGCACAGCTCCGGCGGCAGGCCCAGCTGCACCAGCCGGCGCCAGAGACTGGCCTGGCGCGGCTGGGTACGGCTGACCTGGCCCCAGGCGAGCCCGCCCAGCTGGGATTCCAGCAGATCCCGCAGACCGGCGATTTCGGAACGCATGTCATCCAGATTGTCCATACCTGCCGGCGCAGCATTCCGGGAGTCCGGCGCAACAGCGGCCGGCGCCGCCGGAGCTGCTGTTTCGCTGTTGAGGCGGTCCAGCAGATCGCGCGCCACCGGCGAGCCCTGTTCGGCGGCCTGACGCATGCTCTCGCCAAACAGCTGGCGGTTGACGCTGGGGCCCTCGCTGGGACGCTCGCCGGCCTGCAGGCTGGCGCGGGCGCTGAGAATGCGCTCCTGGGTCTTCTTCAGCTCGGTATCCAGGCCGGGGGTCGGCGGCGTCAGGCGCGGCGCTTCATAGTCCAGCGCAGCGGTCAGCTCGATACCACCGGCCACCCGGCGGTTGGCGATGATGGAGGCTTCCGGGCCCATTTCATCGCGCACCAGTTTCATGGCAGAGCGCATATCCGCTGCAAAAAAACGCTTCACTCTCATGGCCTGACCTCACCTGTTAATCAATTCTGTCCGACAGTGGCAACGATGGTGACCTGCTTGCTGTCCGGAATTTCCTGGTACGACAAGACATTGGCGCCGGGGGCGGCGTAGCGCACGAACTTCGCCATCATGTTGCGAATCGGCCCTGCCACCAGCAGGATGGCCGGCTTGCCCTGCATTTCCTGACGCTGAACCATGTCCGCCAGCGAACGTTGCAGTTTCTCCGCCATGCCCGGTTCCAGAAGAATGCCGTCATCGTTGCCCTGTCCGGCCTTCTGCATGCTCTGAAGCAATATCTGTTCCAGTTTCGGGTCAAGGGTGATCACAGGCAGCTCCGCCTCAAGCCCCACGAGGCTCTGGACGATGGAACGGGACAGCGCGATGCGCACCGCCGAAATCAGCGCGCCGGTATCTTGACTCTTGCCCGACTGGTTGGCGATGGCCTCGGCAATGGTCCGGATGTCGCGCACCGGCACCTGCTCCTGCAACAGCCCCTGCAGCACCTTGAGCAGGCCGGACAGGGAAATGATGCCTGGCACCAGCTCCTCGGCCAGCTTCGGCGAGGCCTTGGCCAGCACCTTGAGCAGCTGCTGAACCTCCTCGTGTCCCAGCAGCTCATGGGAATGCTTGAACAGGATCTGATTCAGGTGGGTGGCCACCACGGTGCTGACATCCACCACGGTATAGCCCAGCGACTGGGCCTGGTCCTTCTGGCCCGGGTCGATCCAGACCGCATCCAGGCCGAAGGCCGGGTCCTTCCCGGGGATGCCCTTGATCTCGCCGAACACCTGGCCGGGGTTGATCGCCAGTTCCCGATCGGCATACACCTCGGCCTCGGCTACCCCCACGCCCATCAGGGTGATGCGGTAGACGTTGGGCGCCAGGTCCAGATTGTCGCGGATATGCACCGAAGGCATGAGAAAGCCCAGATCCTGGGACAGCTTCTTGCGGATACCCTTGATCCGCGCCAGCAACTGACCGCCCTGGCTGCGGTCCACCAGCGGGATCAGCCGATAGCCGACCTCCAGCCCGACCATGTCCACCGGGGTCACGTCATCCCAGCCCAGCTCGCGGTTTTCCGGGCGCTGCAGCGCCGGCAGCTGCGCCTTCTGCTCTTCGGCGGCCTTCTCCTCGGCGGCCTTGATCTTCTGGCGCTGGGCAATGAACCAGGCACCCCCGGCGGCCAGCGCGCCCAGACTGATGAAGGACAGGTGCGGCATGCCGGGAATGAGCCCCATGATGACCAGGATAGCGGCGGCAATACCCAGCGCCTTGGGCGAGGCGAACATCTGGCGCTTGACCTGCGAGCCCATGTCCTCGGAGGTGGACACCCGGGTCACCATGATCGCCGCGGCGGTTGACAGCAGCAGCGAGGGAATCTGCGCCACCAGACCGTCACCGATGGTCAGCAACACATAGATGTGCCCGGCTTCGGTGAAGCTGAGACCATGCTGGCTCATGCCGATGGCCAGACCACCGATGACGTTGATGAACAGAATCAGCAGACCGGCGACAGCGTCGCCGCGCACGAACTTGCTGGCACCATCCATGGAGCCGTAGAAGTCCGCCTCCTGGGCAACTTCCAGACGCCGGCGCTTGGCCTCGTCCTGATCGATCAGCCCGGCGTTGAGGTCCGCGTCGATAGCCATCTGCTTGCCGGGCATGGCATCCAGGGTGAAGCGGGCACTGACCTCGGAAATCCGCCCCGCACCCTTGGTCACCACCACAAAGTTGATGACCATCAGGATGATGAACACCACCAGACCGACAACGAAGCTGCCGCCGACCACCACCTCGCCGAAGGCCTGGATCACCTTGCCGGCGGCTTCCGGCCCCTCGTGACCGTAGAGCAGCACCACCCGGGTGGACGCCACGTTCAGCGCCAGTCGCAGCAGAGTGGCAACCAGCAGCACGGTGGGGAAGGCGGCAAAGTCCAGGGGACGCAACGCATAGGCGCAGACCAGCAGTACTACCAGCGACAGGGCAATATTGAAGGTGAAGAAGACATCCAGCAGAAAAGGCGGAATCGGCAGCATCATCATGCCGAGCATGGCCAGCAGCAGGATCGGCACACCAAGACTGCCATGGCGCAATCCGGCGAGGCCGCTGCGCATGTTGGTCAATATCTGATTCGGATTGGCGGCCATGTTACGAGAGGTCCCTGAAACAATTAATTGACGTATAAGTTCCACTACGGAGTGTCAAAGCAAGAACTGTTCCACAAATCTGGCGGATGAATCCGCGCGCACGGCAGGATTGCCGTAACATCGCCGGAGTGACCGACTCGAGTAGTTCTCATCCCGTGAGATTCACATGCGCGCCATCCCCGTACTGCTTCTGACGACCTGTCTGGCTGGTTGCGCTGGGCTGCAAGGCGGCCTTTCCGGCGCCAATGACGCTGCCGGCCCGCTCCACGACGAAGCGGAACGCCTGCTGGATCAGGCCCGCATCGATCCGCTTACCGACTTCCTTCAGCGGCATGCCAGCCACTCCCGGGACCGCGATTACCAGCGCATCGCCCGGGAGCGGGACAGTCGCTGCCGGGCGATCGGCACCCGCTACGCCAGACAGCCAGCCAGCATCGAAACCCTGAATATGTTGCGCCGCGGTTACGCCCGTTCCTGCCCGGAGCAGGTGGAAGCCTTCGCCCGCCGGGTAGCGAGCCGTCCCGCTGAGCCGGAAACCGAATCGACGCGCACTCCCATTGCGGCGCAAGCTCAGCCCGAGCGGTCGCCCGTGGCGCCCGGCACCGGCGATTGCTATCTGCTGTACGCCATCCGCAACTATCAGCAGGGCATCCCCGCCTGTGAATCCGCAGCCGCCACCGGCGATCCCAAGGCCCAGCACCACCTTGCGACCATGCTGCGCAACCACTCCCCTGCAGATTCACTGCGCTGGGCCCGTCAATCCGCTGACCGCGGCCACGCACCGGGACAATTGCTGCTGGCCGAACTCTACCAGCAGGGCCAGGGGGTGGAAGCCGACCCGGCCCGCGCGCTCGAGCTGCTTGAGGCTGCGGCCCGGCAGGGTCTGGCCGAGGCCCAGTATCAGACCGGGATGGCCTGGCTGGAGGGCGTGGGTACCGAAGCCGACGCGGACATGGCGCTGCGCTGGCTCGAGCGCGCAGCGGGGCAGGATGAAACCCGCGCCCAGCTGCAGCTGGCAAAGATGTATTTCGGCGTATCCGGGCCGCAGCAGGCCGCCGCACGCCAGTGGCTTCGCCGAGCAGCCAGCCGAGGCTCGGCCAGCGCCCAGTACCAGCTCGGCATGAGCTATCTCGAAGGTACCGGCGGGCCTGCCGATCCGCTTGAGGCCTACGTCTGGCTGAGCCATGCGCTGCTCAACGGGGAGCGCCGGGCGGCGGCCGGGGTGGAACAGCTCGCCGGCCAACTCAGCGCCCGCCAGCTGGAGATTGCCCGCCAGCGGATCAACGATGGCACCCAGGGGCGCTACTGAGGAATCCCATGCGCGGACGCAAGAGCTCCATCATGCTGGTCCTGCTGTTGCTGGTGGCGCTGTTCATCGCCGGCATGTGGCTGATATCGGGGTTGAACCTGAACTTCGCCCAGCAGGCGATGAGCGAGCAGCGCCAGCGCCAGATTGCTGACACCTTCCACGCCAACCTCGCGCGGATCAACGCCCATCACTTCATGATGGAGCGCAACACCGCGGCGCTGGCGCGCACCGGCGAGTTCCTGCTGCGCCAGCACCGCCAGCTCAGTCCGACCGGACTGGCGGAGCTGGAAAACAACATCGCCGCCATCGTCAGAGACCTGCCGGACGTGCACGGGGGCAGCATCCTGTTTCATCCGGGCAGCTACCGCCCTACCCCCTTCGCGATTGTCGCCCACCACGAGCAGGCAGGGTTGCAGGTCAGCAGTCAGAGCAGCGATTTTGCCAACCAGCCCTGGTACCGCAGTACCAGCGAGGCGCTGCGCCGGCAGCCGGGTCCCGGTCGCCCGTTCCACTGGAGCGCCGCCTATTACAAGCCGCAGATCGAGGAGGTGGTGATCAGCATCAGCACTCCCCTGCGCGATGCCCGGAACCGCCACGCCGGGCTGGCCGTCATCGACTGGCGCGCCGATGAGATCATCCGGCTGGTCAGTGGCGTACGCGTCACGCCAGGCACTTTCGCCTTCCTGCTCGATCGCGAGAACCGCAACCTGTCGAGCCTGGCCGAAGCCAACGATGAAGACCGGGCACAGCGCCTGATGGAAAGGATCATCGGCCTGCAGCTGCAGCGCAGCGGGGAGCCCGGCATGCCGCCACCGGAGCTGCTGCAGCACTACCCGGCCTCGCCCATGCAGAACCACCGGATCCTGGTCGATGATGCCGAGTATGCCCTGTTCCACGCCCCCACCGACGCAGGCCTGGTCTTCGGCATCGGTATCCCCCAGGCGGAGATCGACGCCGTGCTGGCGCCCATGCGCGCCAGCAACATGCGCATCGTTCTGGGCGCGGTCGGCATCATGCTCCTGCTGTCAGGATTGTTTCTGTATCTGGTAGCCAATATCCTGCGCCAGCTCAACAGCCTCTACACCGACGCCATGACCGGCCTGCCGAACAGGGAGAAACTGCTGCTGGATCTGCGCCGGGATCGCCCGGCCACCCTGATCCTGCTGAACATCGACGCCTTTCGCGAGATCAATGACTTCTACGGCAGCGCCTGTGGCGACCATGTGATCCGCGAGGTGGCCGCCGCGCTGTCTGCTCATCTGGCGCGCTCCGCCCAGGGCGAGCGGGCCACGCTCTATCACATGCACGCCGACGAGATGGCCGTGCTGTTGCCGCTGCCCGCACATCCCAACCAGTTCACCCAGTGGCTGGAAAGCCTGCACGGCTGCATCGGCTCGCTGGCAGTGGAATGGCAGGATCAGCCCATTCCCCTGCAGGCAACCCTGGGGCTCGCCGCCACCCGCCAGCATGGCAATGCGCGGCTGAGCAGCGACCAGCTGGTGGCTTCGGCCAATATCGCCGTCAAGACGGCCCGCCTGCAGAAGCTCAACTACCTGATCCATGACCCGTCCCACGGGCTGCGCAAGACCTACGAGCAGAATCTGATCTGGGCCAACCGTCTGCGCCAGGCACTGGATGAGGAGCGGATCGTGCCCTGGTTCCAGCCTATCCTGAACCTGCGCACCGGCCAGGTGGAGAAGCACGAATGTCTGGTACGGATGCTGGATGAGGAAGGCGAACCGGTCAGTCCGGCGACCTTCCTGCCGGTGGCGCGCAAGATCCGACTGTACCGGATGATTACCCGGAGCATGGTGGACCAGTGCCTTCGTTTCGCCGAGGGCCGGCAGCAGTTCTCGCTGAACCTGTCCTGCGATGACCTGCTGGACGAGGAGCTGAGCGATTACATTCTCTCGCGGCTGCGCAACCGCCAGCTGGCCGAACGGGTCACCTTCGAGATCCTCGAGTCCGAGGGCATCGAGAACTACCGGCAGGTGCGCGCGTTCATCGATCGGGCCAAGGCGCTGGGCTGCAGCATCGCCATCGATGATTTCGGAACCGGGTACTCCAACTTCGAGCATCTGATGCGGCTGGATGTCGACCTGATCAAGATCGACGGCTCGCTGATCAAGCGGCTGGACCGGGACCCCACCGCCCGGGTGCTGACCGAGGGCATTGTTCGCTTCGCCGGAGAGCTGGGCCTGCAGACCGTGGCGGAGTTCGTCCACAGCGAGGCGATTCTGCGCCAGGTCCAGGCCCTGGAGATCGACTTTGCCCAGGGCGCCTATATCGGCATGCCCAGGCCCCAGCCGATATAAACCGAACTTTGCCGTCGACGCTGGCCTCCAAAATCATGAGCCCCGCCCGGCAGCGTCCCGCCTGCTGCCATCCATAAAAAAACGGAGTCCTGGCATGCAGACGATTCCCCATACCGAGACCTTCGACAGCACGCTGGCCTTCCTGCAGAACGGCTACGAATTCATCTCCTCGCGCTGTCGGCAGCTGGACAGCGACATCTTCCGCACCCGCATCATGCTGCGCCCGGTGTACTGCGTCACCGGGGCGGATGCTGCGCAGATGTTCTACGAGCCCGGCCGCTTCACCCGTGTCGGCGCGATGCCGCCGACCACCTTGTCCCTGCTCCAGGACCATGGCAGCGTACTGACCCTGGATGACGAAGAGCACGCCAGACGCAAGGAAATGTTCATGGCCCTGATGGGGCCGTCACGCTTGGCCGAGATGGTCGAGCTGTTTGAAGCGGAATGGTCGAGGCGGCTCGCACAATGGCGCCAGCGGGGTCGCATCCGGCTGCAGGACGAGGTGGAGGAAGTGCTGTGCGCCAGCGTCTGCCGCTGGGCCGGGATCGAGCTGGACGAGCGGCGGACGCATCTGCTGACCCTGGAGCTGCGGGCCATGATCGAAGGCGCCGGCAGCGTCGGCCCGCGCAACTGGAACGCCAACCTGCTGCGCCAGCGCACCGAGCACTGGGCCCGCGAACTGATCCGCAAGGCACGGCAACAGGCCGACCACTGGCCGCATGCACCGCTGGAGGTGATTGCCCGCCACACCGGCCCGCGTGGCCACATACCGGATATTCGCACGGCCGCGGTGGAGCTGCTCAATCTGCTGCGACCGGTGGTGGCCGTGGGGCGTTACATCGCCTACCTCGCCCACGCCCTGCACCAGCGCCCCGACCTGACCGCACGCATGCGGGCAGGCGACCAGGAACTGGCCGCGGTGTTCGTTCAGGAGGTTCGTCGGTACTACCCCTTCTTCCCGGTGGTCGGCGGCATCGCCCGGGAGGATTTCAGCTGGCGAGAGTATCGTTTCAGCCGTGGAGACTGGCTGCTGCTCGATCTGCATGGTACCAACCACGACCCCCGGCTCTGGTCACATCCCGATCAGTTTCATCCCGAACAATTCGCGACCTGGAACGTGAGCCCCTTTACCTTCGTACCCCAGGGCGGCGGCCGGTTCTCCAGCGGCCACCGCTGCGCCGGCGAATGGCTCACCATCGAGCTGCTCAAATCGGCACTGCGGATGTTGCTGGGGATGGATTATCGGGTACCGCCACAGGATCTGCGCATTCCGCTCTCGCGGATGCCGGCGGGGATCAGGAGTCGGTTCATTGTCGAACAGGTCGGGAGCGCGGAGAAGATGGAGCGGGTGAAGGGAATC
>Ga0079224_100002583_pt1 | contig 22138 bp, 23 predicted proteins | sample Stecom2015_FD_80414 | JGI IMG/M metagenome (GOLD analysis project Ga0079224, IMG submission 80414) | Agricultural soil microbial communities from Utah to study Nitrogen management - Steer compost 2015 | ecosystem: Environmental > Terrestrial > Soil > Agricultural land | place: USA: Utah...
GGCGCCCCGGCAGGATACGCGGCTGACGGGGTACTGCTCACGCCTCGGTGGCGCCCCGGTCACCGTCCCCTCCCGTGCTCCGCCGGCGCATCAGCACGAACACCGCGCCGCCGAGGAGCAGTCCGGCGACCACCACGGCCACGACGAACCAGCCGCGGCCGAGCAGCTCCTCGACCAGTTGTCTGCTGCGCGAGGTCGGGTCCGACAGCACGACGGCGACGAATGCCGCGACCACCAGCGTTGCGACGGCGGTCCACACGCGGTCCCACCACCGGGAGGAGCCGGCACCCCGGAGTTTCCGGCCCGCCCGGATGATGTGGCGTACGCGCAGCACCCGCAGCGCGCCGATGGCACGCACGAGTCGGAGGATCTGAACCGGTCCGATGGCCAGCACGACGGCGACCACGACAGCGGCCGTCAGGACGATCAGCCAGGCGTTCCGCCGCACCCACGCCCACCGGTCACCGGTGACGACGAACAGCACGACGGTCTCGGCGACGAGCACGGCCCCGGTGACCCAGCTGCCGACCCGGCCGACGGTCGAGTACGGCTCGTCCAGCAGGGTGAGCCAGACGGCCGGTACGGAGGCCAGGGCGGCCACGAGGACGGGCAGCGCGAGACGCTGCTCCCACCGGGACTCCGCGTCGACCGGTCCGTCGGGGACCGCGCCGCCCTGCTCGTCGACGGCGTCCCGGCTCATCGGGCCACTCCGCGGCTGATCGGGGACGTTCGACGCACCGTCCAAGACTATGGGCGGGTACCGTGCAGGAACGACGCACGGAAGGAGGCGGACCGTCATGAGTGAGCGACGATTCCGGCGTCCGGCGATGCTCGACCCCGCCCAGGCCGAGATGATCGAGGGCGACGAGGATCCGGCGACGCGGTCCGAGGTGGCGCACACCTCGGCGCAGGCGCTGGTCCGTGGCGGGCGTGAGGGTGGTGACGACCCCGAGCTGGTCCGCCGCCTGGTCACCCTCGTCGACACCGAAGGCCTTGACGCCGTCGCAGCCCTGTGGTCGCGCAGTCCGCACACCACGTTGCCCGGGACCCTGTGGCGCCTCTACCTGCTGCGCGAGTGGGTGCGCCGCGGTCCGCACGCCGTCGCCGACCGCTACCGCCGGGGCCTGGAGCGTGCCGAGGTCGCCGGCGCCGTCGCAGGGGTGGCCTCACCGCCCGGACCCGAGGAGGTGACCCACGCCGTCGACCGTGTGCTGTCCGGCCTCTTCGACGGCGATCTTGCCGTGACCCTCGAGCGCGCCGCCGCGTTCCTGCGCGTCCTCGCCACCGGATCGGCGATGGACGCCGACTGGATCGAGGAGGACGACGACGACCTCGCCTTCCTCGTCACCCGTCGCGCGGGCGCGCTGCTGACCACCGCGGAGGAGCTCGAGGAAGCCGCCGCGCTGTACCGGGTCGACCGGCTCGACTGACGCCCGACCGACGTGGAGTCAGCACCCGAGGTGGAAACCAGGAAACGGCTCGAGGAGAGCACGGTCGTCCGTATTCTCGCCCTGGCCGACGACGTCGCCGCGCACGACGGCGTCGCCGCGCTGTCCGAACAGACCTTGCTCGATCTCCGTACGCCGGTGCGCGAGGTCCGCCACCTCCTGATCCGGCCGCCGGGGGAGCCCGGGGCCGCCGGGGCCGACGCCGTGGCCGGGTACGCCCAGATCGACGCCGACGGGTCGAGTGCCGAGCTCGCCGTCCACCCGGCTTACCGTTGCCACGGCCTCGGGCGCGCGCTCCTCGACGAGGTCCGGACCCTCGCCGCCGGCGTCGCAGTCTGGGCCCACGGAGACCTGCCGGCCGCCCGGTCGCTCGCCGCCGCGGCCGGGATGGGAAAGGTTCGCGAGCTGCTGCAGATGGCCGCTGACCTGCCCGCCGCCGGCGTCACGACCAGCACCGCACCGTCCGACCACGGTCTGCCGCCCGAACAGGTGCGTACCTTCCGCCCCGGGAAGGACGAGGACGCGTGGGTCCGTCTCAACGCCCGCGCCTTCGCCGATCACCCCGAACAGGGCCGGATGACCGTGGACGACCTGCGCGCCCGCCAGTCGGAGGACTGGTTCGACCCGTCGCTGCTGTGGCTCGTCAGCGACGAGACCGGCGGCGCGGCAGCGGATGAGCTCGCGGCCTCCATGTGGGTCAAGGTCCTCCCCGGCGAGAGCTCCGGCGAGATCTACGCACTCGGTGTCGACCCCAGCGCCCAGGGGCGGGGACTGGGCGGAGGATTGACCTCGCTCGCGCTCGCCGAGCTGACGGCCCGCGGCCTCGATCGCGCCACGTTGTACGTCGAGGGGGACAACACGGCAGCCCTGCGCACGTATGAGAAGAAGGGATTCGTGTGCGTCGGCACCGACGTCCAGTATCGATGAGACGGGTCCGGTGGCGCCCGGGGGATACCGATTCGTCACCTGAGGGTGGGACCATGGGCGCCATGAGGCACACTCCCCAGTCGTCCGGCGAGGACGTCACCGAGCATCCGAACGGTGCGGTGCCCGAGCCGGAGGAGACCGCCGACGCCGAGCAGACGCGCGACCCGGAGCCAGACAGCCTCGCGGACGGGCTGCGGGCCGAACAGATCGCCGACGCCGAGCGCAGCGAGCTCGACGGGCTCGAGGTCGACGACGAGGACGAGATGGTCGCGCAGGCCCGGAGCATGTCCCGCGGAGCGGGTGCCGCCGGCAACGTCGCGCCGGCGCGTTCCATCCCCGCCGAGGTGTCTGGACGGCCGGAGGTCCCCGCGCCCGGCGCCGAGCCGGCCGAGGAACCGGCGACCTCGGAGGACGAACTGCCCGACGGGCGCTTCGCCGACCGCGAGCTGAGTTGGCTCGCGTTCAACGAGCGCGTGCTGGAGCAGGCCGAGGACCAGGACGTGCCGATCCTCGAACGCGCCTGGTTCCTGGCGATCTTCGCCTCGAACCTCGACGAGTTCTACATGGTGCGCGTGGCCGGGCTGAAGCGGCGCATCGCCACCGGAATGGCGGTGACGGCCGCCTCCGGCCTCACCCCGCGCCAGGTGCTCGAGGCGCTCTCCCAGCGCGCCAAGGAGTTGGCGGAGCGGCACGCACGGGTCTTCGCCGAGGACGTCCAGCCCAAACTCGCGGACCAGCAGATCCACCTGCTGCACTGGGACGAGCTCGCCGGCAACGAGCAGGAACGCCTGCACAAGTTCTTCCGGAAGCAGATCTTCCCCGTCCTCACCCCGCTCGCCGTGGACCCGGCGCACCCGTTCCCCTACATCTCGGGGCTCTCGCTCAACCTCGCCGTGCTCGTGCGCAACCCCTCCACCGGCAAGGAGCACTTCGCCCGCGTCAAGGTGCCGCCACTGCTGCCCCGATTCATCGCCGTCGACCGGGAAGGCGTCCCGTACCGTCCCGAGGACGTGCCCACCGACGCGGGCGGCCGGACGGCGTTCGTGCCGCTCGAGGAGGTCATCGGTCACCACCTCGACGCGCTCTTCCCGGGCATGGAGATCGTCGAGCACTACACCTTCCGCGTCACCCGCAACGAGGACGTCGAGGTCGAGGAGGACGACGCCGAGAACATCCTCGCGGCGCTGGAGAAGGAGCTCATGCGGCGGCGGTTCGGTCCGGCGGTGCGCCTCGAGGTCGCCCAGGGCATCTCGCCGCACGTGCTGGACCTGCTCATCCGCGAGCTCGGCGTCAGCGAGCACGATGTCTTCCACCTGCCGGCGCCGCTCGACCTGACCGGCCTCAACCTCATCCACGAGCTGGACAAGCCTGACCTGAAGTACCCGAAGTTCGTCGGCGTCACCGCCCAGGGCCTCGCCGAGGTCGAATCCGCCAGCCCGACCGACATCTTCTCGGCCATCCGCGAGCGCGACGTCCTCCTGCACCACCCGTACGACTCGTTCTCCACCTCGGTCCAGCAGTTCATCTCCCAGGCGGCGGCCGACCCCCGGGTCCTCGCGATCAAGCAGACCCTCTACCGCACCTCCGGCGACTCGCCGATCGTCGACGCGCTCATCGACGCGGCCGAGGCCGGCAAGCAGGTGCTCGCCATCGTCGAGATCAAGGCGCGGTTCGACGAGGAGGCCAACATCACCTGGGCCCGCAAGCTCGAGCAGTCCGGGGTGCACGTCGTCTACGGCATGGTCGGGTTGAAGACCCACGCGAAACTCTGCCTGGTGGTGCGGCAGGACCCGGACGGGCTGCGCCGCTACTGCCATGTCGGCACCGGCAACTACCACCCCAAGACGGCTCGCGGCTACGAGGACATGGGCCTGCTCACCTGCGACCGCGACGTCGGCCAGGACCTGACCCGGCTGTTCAACCAGCTTTCCGGCTACGCGCCCCGCACCCGGTTCCACCGGTTGCTCGTCGCTCCCAGGACCGCACGCAGCGGGCTCATCGAGCGCATCGAACGCGAGATCGAGCACCACCGGGCCAGCAAGCCCGCCTGGGTGAAGTTCAAGGTGAACTCGATCGTCGACGAACGGACCATCGACGCGCTCTACCGTGCCAGCCGGGCCGGGGTGCCGGTCGACATCGTGGTCCGCGGGATCTGCGCGTTGAAGGCGGGCGTGCCGGGGCTGAGCGAGAACATCCGGGTGCGATCCATCCTCGGGCGCTTCCTCGAGCATGCGCGGATCTTCGCGTTCGCGAACGGCGGTGAGCCGGAGGCGTGGATCGGCTCGGCCGACCTCATGCACCGCAATCTGGACCGCCGCGTCGAGGCGATGATCCGGATCGACGACCGCGGGCAGGTCGATGAACTCGTCGAGCTCCTCGACCGCTCGATGGCGGACACGACGGCGTCCTGGCACCTCGGGCCCGACGGCTGGCGCCGCGTCGCCCACGGCCCGGACGGACGACGGTTGGAGGACCTGCAGGAGGTGCTCATGTCCAAGGCACGTCGACGCGTCGCGGCCTCGCGGTGAGTCTCGCGTGAGCAAGCGGCCAGACGTGCAGGCCGCGGGCGCACTTGTCTGGAGGCTCTCCGCCTCCCGCCGTCTCGAGGTTCTCCTCGTACACCGGCCCAGGTACGACGACTGGGCATGGCCCAAGGGCAAGGTCGAGCCCGGTGAGACGGTCGTCGAGTGCGCCGTACGGGAGGTGGCGGAGGAGACCGGCGTGCACGTGGCGCTCGGCCAACCGTTACCCGGGGTGCGGCACAAGCTCCAGGACGGCCGCAGGAAGCACACCCACTACTGGGCGGCCCAGGCCCTTCCCGACGGCGCGCCGCCCACCGGGGGGCGGATCGTCGAGCCCGCCGACGAGACCGAGGTCGACGAGGTGCGCTGGGTCGAGGCCGGCGAGGCCTGGCGGATGCTCACCTACGAGCGAGACCGCGAGCCGCTCGGCCATTTCCTCGACCAGTGGCACGACGAGCGCCTGCGCACGTGGACGATGATCCTCCTGCGCCACGCACGGGCGCGGAAACGCTCGGCGTGGAACGGTGAGGAACAGACCCGTCCGCTCACCCCGCGTGGCGAGCAGCAGGCCCATGCCCTCGTACCGGTGCTCGCCGGGTACGGCGTCGAGGAGGTCATCACCTCTCCCTGGGAACGGTGCGCGGCCACCGTCCGCCCGTTCCTGGAGGCGACCGGTGTGGGGGCGGTGCTCGCGCCGGAACTCACCGAGGCGGCGCACGAACGCGCCCGCAAGCCGGTGCGACGCCTCGTGCGCCACGAACTGACCACCCGTGACGTCCCGGCGGTGATCTGTACCCACCGGCCCGTGCTGCCCACGGTGATGGCCGCCGTGGCCGAGCGCACGCCGCACCGGATCATGAAGCAGGTGCCGGAGTCCGATCCGTGGCTCAAGACGGCCGAGATCCTCGTCGTCCACGTCGCTCAGCGGCCCGGCCGGGGCGCCACGGTGACGGCCCTGGAGAAGCACCGCGCACCGGCCCTGCGGCCCGCAGAGGCCGCCGTTGCAGAACTGTGACCCACTCAGCAGGGCGAATTCACCAGCCGTTCACCGCGTGACCGCATGACGGACACTCCGCCTGCTTAGCGTCGGACCCGGCCTGGGCACACACGATCCCTCCGCCAGGCCCCACCGACACAGGAGATGGAATGACCGTGAAGCTTGCAGGTAGCCGCCGTCTGGCGGGAGTCGCCGCGATCAGCGCCCTGGCGCTCACGCTCGCGGCCTGCGGAGGCGACAGCTCCGGCTCGGAGGCCAGAGGTGACGACGGCGGCGAGCAGACCGAGGAGGGCGGCGACGACGGCGAGGCGATGGACCTCTCCGGCGAGCTGCCGGGCGCCGGCGCCTCGACCCAGGAGAACGCCATGGCAGGCTGGATCGCCGGGTTCAACGAGCAGTACCCCGACGTCGCCGTCAACTACGACCCGGTGGGTTCCGGCTCCGGCCGTGAGCAGTTCATCTCCGGGGCGACCCTGTTCGGCGGGTCGGACTCGCACTTCTCCGAGGAGGAGCTGGAGCAGGCCAGCGAGCGCTGCTTCGGCGGTGAGGTGCTCGAGCTGCCGATGTACATCTCGCCGATCGCCGTCGCCTACAACCTGCCGGACGTCGGCGTGGAGAACCTCAACATCACGCCGGATGCGCTCGCGGGCATCTTCAACGGCGACATCACGTCGTGGGACGACCCGGCCATCGCGGACGAGAACCCGGACGCGAACCTCCCGTCCACGGAGATCACCCCGGTGCACCGCTCGGACGAATCCGGCACCACGGAGAACTTCACCGAGTACCTCCACGAGGCGGCTCCGGACACCTGGACCGACGAGGCCAGCGAGACCTGGCCCATCCAGGGTGGGCAGTCCGGTGCCCAGACCTCCGGCGTGGTCCAGGTGCTGGAGAGCGCCGAGGGCACCATCGGCTACGTCGACGCCTCGCAGGTTCCGGAGGGCATGGGCACCGTGGCCATCGGCGTCGGTGAAGAGTTCGTTCCGTACTCCGCCGAGGCCGCCGCGGCCGTCGTCGACGCCTCCCCGATGACCGACGACGCGACCGACCTGCGTCTGACCTTCGAGCTGGACCGGGCGACCCAGGAGTCCGGCGTGTACCCGATCGTGCTCGTCTCGTACGACTTCGCCTGCTCGACGTACGACGACGAGTCGGACGCCAACAACGTCGCCGAGTTCCTCCGTTACGTCGCCTCCGAGGAGGGCCAGGAGCGCGCGGCCGACCCGTCCGTGGCCGGCTCGGCCCCGATCTCGGACGACCTCCGCTCGCAGATCGAGGCCGCGATCGACCAGATCGGCGTCGCCTGATCCGCAGCTGACACACCACGCCTAAGGGCGGGGCCGACGCACCGCGGCCCCGCCCTCAGGCATGCCTCGGCCGGCCTCCGTACAGTGGCCCGCGTGGCAGATGAACGGAACGTGAACTGGCTCACCCGGGCAGGTCGCCGGCGGGCCGGCCTCGTGGCCGGGCTGGCACTCGCCCTACTCGGATGCTCCTCGAGCGGCTCGCTACCCGGGGCGGGGGCGTCGTCCCAGGAAGTCGCGATGACGGCGTGGATCGCCGGGATGAGCGAACGGCGGCCGGACCTCAACATCTCCTACGACGCCGTCGGCTCAGGCGCCGGCAGGGAGATCTTCCTGACCGGCGGTTCGTACTTCGCCGGGTCGGACACCCCGATGGACGCCACCGAGCTCCGGCAGGGCCGTGAACGCTGTTTCGGGGGTGAGGTGCTGGAACTTCCCCTCTTCATCTCCCCGATCGCGGTCGCCTACAACCTCCCGGGCCTGGGGGCGGACCACCTCCGGCTCTCACCCCAGACGCTCGCACGGGTCTTCACCGGCGAGATCGAGCGGTGGAACGATCCCGAGATCGCCGAGCAGAACCCCGACGCGAACCTGCCCGACCGGGAGATCGTCCCGGTCAACCGGTCGGACGAGTCCGGGACCACGGAGAACTTCACCGAGTACCTCCACGAGGCCGCCGGTGAGGCGTGGCCGCACGAACCGTCGGAGTCGTGGCCCTTCTCCGGCACGCAGTCCGGTGCGCAGAGCTCCGGCGTCGCCCAGGTGCTGCAGACCGGCGAAGGCACCATCGGCTACGTCGACGCCGCACAGGTGAGCGAGGATCTGGGGACTGTCGCCGTCGGCGTCGGCGAAGAGTACGTGCCGTACTCGGCCGAGGCGGCCGCTCGCGTGGTCGACGTCTCGGAGCCGGCCGAGGACGCCTCGGACCTGCGGCTCACGCTCGACCTCGCGCGCGACACCGACGAGGCGGGCGTCTATCCCATCGTCCTGGTCTCCTACACCCTCGCCTGCTCCCGGTACGAGTCACGACAGGACGCGGAGAACGTCCGGGCCCTGCTGACCTACATGTCGTCGGCGGAGGGACAGCAGCGGGTGGCGCGCCCGGACGTCGCCGGAGCCGCGCCGATCTCGGAGAGCATGCGCGAGCGGGTGCGGACCGCCGTCGACCGGATTCAGGCCGTCGAGGACTGAGGGGGCACCGCTACCGCGGCGACGCGGGCTGTGAGTCACCCGACAGTCCGAGTTCACCGTCCGTTCACTCAACTCCCGCCTCGTGGTCACCGGCCGTGCCTAGCCTTCCGGAGGTTGGCCGCGTCGCGGCACCGGTACCAGACTCGGCACAGGCACCGACCCGCCGACACCACCGTCCAGCATCCGGAGGAGACACGTGGCAGGACCCGCCTCAGAGGCTCCCACGGCATCGCCGCGGCGAAGCAGCGCCCCCGGGAAGGTGGGCAACATCGTCTTCCGTGGCATCTCGACCGGCGCGGGGTTCGTCATCCTCCTCGTCCTGGCCCTGGTGGCGCTTTTCCTGCTCTACCGGTCGTGGGACACCATCACCGCCGACGACCAGCGGATCGCGGACCTGACCTTCACCAGGGGCGAGACCTTCTGGCCGTACGTGCTGCCGTTGATCTTCGGCACCGTGCTGTTCTCGGTCATCGCCCTGGTCATCGCGGTGCCGCTCAGCGTGTCGATCGCGCTGTTCATCTCGCACTACGCGCCGCGCCGGATGGCGCAGGTGCTCGGTTACCTCATCGATCTGCTCGCGGCGATCCCCTCGGTGCTGTACGGCATGTGGGGCTTCCTGTGGCTCGAGCCGGCCATGCGGCCGTTCTTCGTGTGGATCTCGGACGCGACCAACTGGCTCAACGGGTTCGCGCCGTGGCGGTACACCCTGGGCTACATCACCACCCCGCTCTTCGGGGAGGCCTCCACGCCGGCGCGTGTGGCACTCATGGCGGGCGTGGTGCTCGCCATCATGATCCTGCCCATCGTGACGGCCACCATCCGGGAGGTCTTCCTCCAGACGCCGCGGCTGCACGAGGAGGCCTCGCTGGCGCTCGGGGCGACGCGCTGGGAGATGATCCGGCAGGCGGTCTTCCCGTTCGGCCGGTCGGGCATCATCACCGCCTCGATGCTCGGCCTCGGCCGCGCGCTCGGCGAGACGATGGCCGTGCTCATGATCGTCTCGCCCGGATTCCGCATCAACTTCAACATCCTGCAAGCGGGTCAGCACCAGGCGATCGCGCCGAACATCGCCAACACCTTCGGCGAGGGCAGCGCCCAGGACGACGGCCTCGGCGGCAGCGTGCTCATCGCCACCGGCCTGGTGCTGTTCGTCATCACCTTCGGGGTGAACCTGGCGGCCCGCTGGATCATCGCCCGCCGCGCCGAATTCTCGGGAGCGAACTGATGACCACCCCGACCCTCCAACCCCAGGCTGCCCTCGGCGGGGCCGGCCAGCTCCCCAAGCACATCTCCTGGTACGTGCTCGCCGGGGGACTTGCGCTGTCCTTCGTCGTCCTGCTGCTCTTCGCCGAGCCGACCCCGGCGTCGGTGATCATTCTCGGCGGCGCGATCTACGTGGCGGCCATCTGGATCTCCTCGCGGATCGTGGAAGGCGCCCGCCGCGCGACGGACCGACTGGCGACGGCCGTGGTGACCTCGGCATTCGCCCTCGCCATGATCCCGGTGGTCTCGCTGCTCGTGACGGTGGTCGACCGCGGCCGGACCATGATGTCGTGGGAGTTCCTCACCACGGACATGACGGGCATCTTCGGCGACATGCGCGGCGGCGGTGCCTGGCACGCCATCGTCGGTACGTTCTGGGTCACGGCCCTGGCGTCCGTGTTCTCCATCCCGCTCGGCATCTTCACCGCGATCTACCTCGTGGAGTACGGGCGCGGCCGGCTCGCTCGCGCGATCACCGTGCTCGTCGACGTCATGACGGGCATCCCGTCCATCGTGGCCGGCCTGTTCGCGCTGGTGCTCTTCAACACCATCCTGGACCCGGCGTACCGATCGGCGCTCATGGGTGGTGTGGCGCTCGCCGTCCTCATGACCCCGGTCGTGGTGCGCTCCTGCGAGGAGATGCTCCGGCTGGTGCCGAACGAGCTACGCGAAGCCGCCTACGCGCTCGGCGTGCCCAAGTGGCTGGCCATCGTCAAGGTGGTCCTGCGCACCGCCATCGCCGGCATCACCACCGGCGTCATGATCTCCATCGCCCGGGTCGTCGGGGAGACGGCGCCGCTGCTGTTGACGATGGGCATCATCACCTCGACCAACCTCAACGCGTTCGACGGCCGCATGGCCACGTTGCCGGTGTTCGCCTACTCCTCGTTCCGGCAGGGCGGGGTCTACCTCGAACGCGCCTGGGCCGCGGCCCTCGTCCTCATCGCCATCGTCATGGTCCTGAACATCATCGCCCGCCTGGTGAGCCGTTACTTCGCTCCCAAGGGCATGACATGATCCGGCCCGTGCTCGCCGTGAGACCCTCCCGCCCGGCACCTGTAGGAAGGACCGACCGTGTCTAAGCGCATCGACGTCAAGAACCTCAACGTCTACTACGGCGAGTTCCTCGCCGTCGAGGACGTCACGATGACGATCGAGCCGCGCTCGGTCACCGCACTCATCGGCCCGTCGGGCTGCGGCAAGTCGACGTTCCTGCGCACCCTCAACCGCATGCACGAGGTCATCCCCGGTGCGTACGTCACCGGTGAGGCCCTCATGGACGGGCAGAACCTCTACGGCAGGGGTGTGGACCCGGTTCAGGTGCGGCGGCAGGTCGGCATGGTCTTCCAGCGGCCCAATCCGTTCCCCACGATGTCGATCGCGGACAACGTCCTCGCCGGCGTGCGGCTCAACAACCGGCGGATGAGCCGGTCGGACGCCGACGAGTTGGTCGAGTCCTCCCTGCGCGGCGCGAACCTGTGGGAAGAGGTCAAGGACCGGTTGGACAGGCCCGGATCCTCGCTCTCCGGCGGCCAGCAGCAGCGGCTCTGCATCGCCCGGGCGATCGCGGTCAAGCCGGAGGTCGTGCTGATGGACGAGCCGTGCTCGGCGCTGGACCCCATCTCGACGCTCGCCATCGAGGACCTCATCGCCGAGCTGAAGACCGAGTACACGATCGTCATCGTCACCCACAACATGCAGCAGGCCGCGCGCGTCTCGGACAAGACCGGCTTCTTCAACATCGCGGGTACCGGCAAGCCCGGCCACCTCATCGAATACGACGAGACGGAGAAGATGTTCTCGACGCCGTCGGTGAAGGACACGGAGGACTACATCTCCGGCCGCTTCGGGTGACCACTGGTGCCTGTACGAGCCCGTGGTGCCTGAGCGGACGTTCTACCACTCGCTCAGGCACCACACGCTCGGACGAGGTCGCCTCAGTCAGCGGTTCGCGCCCTCGAGCGACTCGGTCACCGGCTCGTCGACCGTGAGGATGCACAGCGTGGTGCGGTCGTCGGCCTGGTCCCAGCTGTCCTGGCTCGGCATGAGCGCCGTGTAGTAGATCTCGGACTCGGCGTAGGGCACGCCCACGTAGTTCTCGAACTCGGCGTCGCAGGTCTCCTGCGCCTCACTCTGCAACGCCTCGTTGCCGGGGAACTCGTCGCCCTCGTGCTCGACCTGGGCGAAGATCTCGGCGGTGTGCTCCTCGGAGCACTCCAGGACCTCGACGTCGCTGATCTCGTTGCCCTCGAGGTCATCGGCGTTGAGGCAGTCGCCCGGCTCGAGGGACATCACGTTCCCGGTGCTGCACCCCGCGAGCGGGACCACCAGCAGGACAGTCGCGGCGATGGACGGAAGGACGGCCTTGCGCATGGTGGTGACTCCTGTCAGGTGTCGTGTGCGGGAACGGCCACCAATCTATGGCCTCGACGCCGTGCAGACGGCCATCTCGGCAGGGGAGAGGTCCCCTTGCCGGGGCGAGAGGTCGCGTCGTCGGTCAGGGAAGGAACGGCGAGACGACCAGGTAGGTGCCGGCGGCGACGGCGCCGGCGACGATCGGCGTCAGGACCCAGGCCAGTGCGATGTCCCCCGCCACGCCCCACCGCACCGCGGAGAACCGGCGGCTCGCACCGACGCCGACGATGGCCGACGTGATGGTGTGCGTCGTCGAGATCGGCGCGTGGAATCCGAGCGCCGCCACGTACTGGACGGCCGCCGCGACCGACTCGGCGACGAAGCCCCGTGGCGGGTCGAGGTCGATGACGCGCCGGCCGAGGGTCCGGATGATGCGCCAGCCGCCCACGTAGGTGCCGAGGGCGAGTGCGAACGCGGCGCAGATCTTCACCCACAACGGGATGGCGGTGCCCTCGTACATGTCCCCGGCGGTGATGGCGAGGACGATCACGCCCATGGTCTTCTGCGCGTCCTGGAGCCCGTGCCCCAGTGCCATCGCGGAGGCGGAGACCGTCTGTGCCAACCGGAACCGGCGCATGGTCCGGTGGTACGGGCGGGCGCGCGCCAGCCAGGTGACGCCGACCATGACCGCCGCCGCGAGGCCGAACCCGACCAGCGGGGAGAGCACCATAGGGACGGCGATGTACCAGGTCACGACCTCCCAGTGCACCTGCGCCGCGGCCGTGAGCCCGGCGCCGAGGAGGCCGCCGATCAGTGCGTGCGAGGACGACGAGGGCAGGCCGAGTCGCCACGTGACGAGGTTCCAGGCGATCGCCCCCACGAGCCCGGCCAGCACGATGGTCAGCCCGTGGGGACCCTCCGGAGGAGTGATGATGCCGGAGCCGATGCGTTCCGCCACGCCGGTGCTGATCATCGCCCCGATGAGGTTCATCACCGCCGCCAGGACGACGGCCGTGTGCGGCGTCAGGGCCCGCGTGGAGACCGAGGTGGCGACGGCGTTCGCGGTGTCGTGGAAGCCGTTCGTGAAGTCGAAGACGAGCGCCACCGCGACCACGACCACGACGAGGACGACGACGAGATCCACCGCTGTCAGGACTCCTGCAGGGCCAGCGCCTCGACGACGTCGGCCAGGCGGCGCATCGCACTCGTCGCGGCGTCCAGGGCGTCCAGGACATGCGTGATCTTCAGGACGGCCACGACGTCCGGATCGCCGTCGAGCAGGTCACCGAGAAGATGCCGGTAGGTGCGGCGGGCGCGGTCGGCGTGCTGGACCACCTCTTCGCGGTAGCCGTGCATACCGTCCAGCCTGCGCAGTCCGGCGACCGCGTCACGTGTGAGGTCGGCGGACCGGGAGATTGCGCCGACGATCTGGCCGACGGCGGCCGGCAGCTCCCCGATCTTGTGCACGACGAGAAAGTCCGCGGCCTCGTCGATGGCGTCCACGCAGTCGTCGAGGCCGGTGGCGAGAGTGTGCAGGTCGTTCCGGTCGAACGGGGTGACGAAGGTGCGGTCGAGCCGGCGCAGCAGGTCGCGGGTCGCCTCGTCGGCGGTGCGCTCGAGCTCGTGGATCTCCCCGGCGAGCCGGGCGCGGTTCGCGCGGTCCGAGCCCAGCATCCGGGCCAGTTTCTCGGCACTGTCGACCAGGCAGTCGGCGGCGCCGGCGAGCAGCTCGAAGTAGACCTCGTCGCGCGGGATCAGGCGGAATCGCAGCGGAACGCTCCTGGGTGACGGGCGGGTGAACGCCGGACGAACAACCGTGCTCAGGCTAAAGCAGGTCCGTCCGCGGACGTGAAACGTCCAGGTCACCGAGGAGGAGACGAACGAAGAGGTAGGACGCCGGGCCGGAGAGCGCCAGTCGGCGCGAAGGCCGCTCGTAGCGGCTGATGTTGGAGCCCGGGGCTTTCGCGACCCGGCGTCGTCTCCACTGTACGGCAGCTCAGGGTGTCCGCAAGAGGCCCGCACGGTCCGGTGCGATCAGGCCCGGCCGGCTCACGTCCCCGGTTCCTCGGCCTCCGCCTGGGCGACCTCCTCGGCGGAGGCGTGCTCGCGGCCGCGCGGATCGAACCGGTAGCCCACGTTGCGGACCGTGCCGATGAGCTGGTCGTGCTCGCTGCCGAGCTTCGCGCGCAGGCGGCGGATGTGCACGTCGACGGTGCGGGTCCCGCCGAAGTAGTCGTAACCCCACACCTCCTGCAGCAACTGCGCCCGGGACAGGACACGACCGGGGTTCTGCGCCAGGTGCTTGAGGAGTTCGAACTCCTTGTACGTCAGGTTCAGCGCCCGGCCACGGATGCGTGCGGTGTAGGCGGACGCGTCGATCACCAGCTCGCCCGCCTCGAGCCGCTCCGGGCTCGTGGCGGCCGCGGGTGCCTCGCCCTCACGGGTGAGCTCGGCGATCATCCGGAGCCTGGCCTCGACCTCCGCCGGGCCGGCGCTGGCGAGGATGACGTCGGCCGCGCCCCAGGTGCGCGAGACGGCGGTGAACCCGCCTTCGGCGAGCACCAGCAGCACCGGCGGTGCCTGCACCGGTCCGGCGAGCATCCGGCACAGGGTGCGGGCGGCGACGAGGTCCTTGCGTGCGTCCAGGACGACGGCGGCGGCACGCTCGTGCTCGACGAGGGCGGACGGCGACATCGGCTTGACGTGGACGTCATGGCCGAGAAGCGTCAGGGACGGCAACACGCGGGCAGCACCGCCGGGTTCAGCAGTCAGCAACACGAGTTCCGCCACGGATTCCCCTCCTCACGGGTGACCTCACTCTAATAGTCCCGCGGCCGGGCGCCGTCCTTCCCGTCTGTCACAATCGCCGGGTGGTCACCTCGGTCCTGCCCAGCGCCGTCCGCGCCGTGCTCCCGTGGGTCGGTGACCGCCCGTGATGGGTGCCTCCACCCGGGCTGCCGTGACGGCGCTCGCGGCGGCGGCGGTCGCCGTCGCGGGCTACCTCTCGCACGTCGCGCTCGAGGCCCTCGTGCTCGCTCTCGGCCTGACCTTCGCGGCCGGCTGGTCGCGCCTGCTCGGCCTGCCGACGGCACGGGGCGGGACGATCGTCATCGGGATGACCGCGGTCGCCTCGGTTCTCCTCGTTCGGTTCGGCGTTCTCGCGGATCTCGCCCTGGTGGCCGGGCTCGCCGTCGTCGCCGCCATCGTGCACCAGATGGTCCGCCGCGACGGGCGGCCACGGTTGGTGGAGTCCCTCTCCGGCATCGTCACCGGCGCCGTCGTCACCGTCTCGGCCGCCGGGTGGCTCGGCATCGGAGTCGAACGCGAGGCCGCCGAGCTCATCGTCACCGCGGCCGCCACCATCGCCGGCGCGGCCGCGGTCACCGCGCTGCGCGTGCCGGTGCCGGTGATCGGCGGGCTCGCGGCCCTCGTCGGCGGCGGTCTGGGCGCGGCGATCGGCTGGCTGCTCGTCAGTGTCGGGCTGGTGCCGGGGCTTCTCGTCGGCCTGGCGGCCGGCATCCTCACCGCGGCCCTGCACATCCTGTTCGGGCAGTTCCCGGCCTCGCACCGGATCCGGCCGGCGCTGGCCGCCGCGCTCCTGCTGGTATTGGTCTCCGGCGTGCCGGTGTATCTCGTCAGCCGCCTGCTCGGCGCGGGTGTACCGGTCGGCTGACCGCTAGCCTGGTGAGGTGCCTTTCGCTCTTCCCGACGATCTCGCCCCGGAGTGCTACCCGCTGGCCTGGCTGCTCGGCTCGTGGGAGGGCTTCGGCATGCTCGGCTACCCGGGCGTTCCCGAGGCCGCCTTCGTCCAGGACCTCGTGATCGATCACGACGGCGGCCCCTACCTGCGTGCGGTCAGCACGATCCATCTCGCGGACCAGCAGACCTCCGGGCCGGTCGAACGCGAGATGAGCGGCCGCGAGGGTGCCTCCCGGCTCACCCGTGGCCAGCACTGGTCCACCGAGACGGCCTACTGGCGCCCGGTCCCCTCGGGTCAGGCCGCCGAGGGCAACGGGGCCACGCGCACCGCCGCCGGAGCGCCCGCACCGGAGCCGACGGACCTCGAGGTCGTCGTCGCCGACCCGTCCGGGCACCTGAGCGTCTACGTCGGCGCCGTCCGCGGCCCCCGGATCGAGCTCGCCACGGACGCCGTCGTCCGCACCGCCACCGCGGCCGAGGTCACCGGAGCCACCCGCATGTACGGCCTGGTCGAGCAGGACCTCATGTGGGCGATGGACCTGGCCGCGTTCGGCCACGAACTGCAGACCTACGCCTCCGGCCGCCTGAGCCGGAAGGAGTGACCATGTCCGAGACCGCAGCCACCCCAGCCGCCACCTATCGCAGCCCGCTGCTGGACCGTCGCGGGGCCGTCGAGGCCTCCGGTCCCGACGCCGGCGTCCCGCTGCACCACGGCGACCCGGTCCACGAGCAGCGTGCGCTGGCCCGCGGCGACGGCGTCGTGGACCTCAGTCACCTCGGCGTCGTCACCGTCACCGGGCCGGACCGCATCTCGTGGTTGAACACGCTCAGCTCCCAGCTGCTGCTTGGCCTCGAGCCCGGCGTGCCGACCGAACTGCTGCTGCTCGACGTACACGGCCACATCGAGCACGCCCCTGCCGTCCAGGACGACGGCGAGACCACCTGGCTCGTCACCGAGTCCGGCGACACCGAGGCCCTCGCGCAGTTCCTGGACTCCATGCGGTTCATGCTCCGGGTCGAGGTCGCCCGGCGCCCCGACGTGGCCGTCCTCGGTACCGCCGCGGGTGGCTGGACCCGCGTGGAGGCCGCCGCGGGCGACGCCCACGTCCTGACTTGGCTCGACCCCTGGCCCCGCACCGTGGCGGGCTCGACCGAGTACGGCCCGAAGGATGCCGAGCACCCCGGCGTCGAGATCCGTCGCGCCCTGACCCTTCTCCGCCGGGACGCGCTCACCGCCGTCGTCGAGTCGGCCCTGGCCGACGGCGCGCGGCTGGCCGGCACCTGGGCGTGGGAGGCGCAGCGGGTCGAGGCGTGGCGCCCGCGCCACGGCCGTGAGGTCGACGAGCGGGCCATCCCGCACGAGCTCGACTGGCTGCGCACCGGCGTCCACCTCGACAAGGGGTGCTACCGCGGCCAGGAGACCGTCGCGCGCGTGGTCACCCTCGGCCGCCCGCCGCGCCGGTTGGTCATGCTGCACCTCGACGGCTCCGAGCACGTCCTGCCGGAGGCCGGCGAGGAGGTGCGGCACGGTGAGCGCGTCGTCGGGCATCTGACCACGGTGGTCCGCCACGAGGAGCTCGGCCCCATCGCCCTGGCGCTGATCAAGCGCAACGTGGCGCCCGAGGCCGAACTGACCGCGGGCGGGATCGCCGCCGCGCAGGAGATCATCGTCAACCCGGAGGGGACCACCGACGTGCGCCCGGCCGAGCGTCCCGGCGCCGGGCTGCGACGTCGCCAGATCTGAGTCCGGTGTGAGGCGAGGGCAGTGAGGCGACCCGATCTGCGTCGCTGGCGGGTCCTGCTCGCCCTGCACACGCGTCTGGGCGGGCGCCGCGTCCGTGAAGGCTTCGTCCCGATCCTCACCGCGGCCGTTGCCGCCTCCGTCGCGTACTTCATCTCACGGCACCTGCTGGGCCACGAGGTGCCGATGTTCGCCCCGATCGCCGCCTGGGTCTGCCTCGGGTTCAGTCCTGACCGGCAACTGCGGCGCGTCGCCGAGATGGGCGCCGGCGTCACCCTCGGCGTCGGGCTGGGCGAGCTCCTGGTCTCCCTCCTCGGGGTCGGACCGGTGCAGATCTTCGTGGTGCTGGCTCTGGCCGCGCTGGTGGCCCGGTTCCTCGACCGCGGGCAGCTGTTCACCACGCAGGCCGGCGTCCAGTCGGTCGTCATCGTCGCCATGCCGCCCGCCATGATCACCGACGGCGCGATCGGCCGGTGGTCCGACGCCCTCATCGGCGCGGCGCTCGCGCTCCTCGTCGCAGCCGTCTTCCCCGGCGACATCACCCGCCGTCCACGGCGGCTCATCGGGGCCATGGTGGGGGAGCTCGCCGGCTCGCTCGGCACGCTCGCGCAGGCGTTGCGTCGCGGCGACGCCGACCTCGCCGAGGACGCCCTCGCCCAGCTGCGGGGCACGCAGAGCGCGCTGGACGCGCTCGACGCGGCGGTCCGCAGCGCCCAGGAGGTGGTGACCGTCAACCCCGCGTTGCGCAGCTCGCGCGGGACGGTCGCCGAACTGTCCCGGATCGCGACTCTGGTCGACCGTGCGGTCCGCAACGCTCGCGTCATCGCGCGCCGGTCCGTGGCCGCCGTCGCCGAAGGTGGTGCGAAGTCACCGGAGATCGCAGAAGAGGTGGACACCGTGGCGGTCGCCCTGCACGCCCTCGGTGGTGCACTCGCGGCCGGTGACCCGCCGCACCACGCGCGGGCGACGCTGGTACGGGTGGCGGCCTCCCTGGTCCCCGTCGCGCACGCGGGGGAGGGTTGGCGCAAGCAGACACTGGTCTCGCTGCTGCGCTCGCTCGTGGTGGACGCCCTGCAGATGACCGGCATGTCCAGCCGGGAGGCGATGAGCCAGATGCCGGAGGACTGAACGCGGTGGCGCCGACGTGCCCGTTAGGCTCGTGTTGTGCTCGGCCTCCTCCAGACGTACCTCTTCGTCGCGCTCGCCCTCGCCCTGTTCGCCGTCGAGGCGTGGGCGCTGATCGACCTGCTGCGGCGCCCGAGCGTGGCGTTCACGGCCGCCGGCAAGCGCACCAAGACGTTCTGGGGGCTGATCGTGGGCGCGGCCGCCGTCGTCGGGCTCATCGCCATCCCGCCGCCGCTGGGCCTCGGCCTGCTGGGCGGCGGCTTCCTCATGTTCGTCGCCGTCGTGCCCGCCGGGATCTATCTCGCCGACGTGCGGCCGGCGATCGAGCCCTACAGCCGCCGCCGGGGCCCGCGTGGCGGGAGCGGCGGCTGGTGAGGGCCGTCCTTCAGCGGGTCACCCGCGCCTCGGTCACGGTCGACGGCGAGGTGGTCGGTGCCATCGACCGGCCGGGCCTCGTTGCCCTGGTCGGCGTCACGCACGACGACGGCCCGGAGCAGGTGGCCACCATGGCCCGCAAGATCGCCGAGCTGCGCATTCTGCGGGGCGAGCGGTCCGCGGTCGAAGAGTCGGCGCCGGTGCTCGTGATCTCGCAGTTCACCCTGTACGGCGAGACTCGCAAGGGTCGGCGGCCCACCTGGCACAAAGCCGCGTCCGGGGCGGCGGCCGAACCCCTGGTCGACGCCGTCGCGACGGCGCTGCGGGAGAAGGGGCTCGAGGTCGCCACCGGGAGGTTCGGTGCGGACATGGCCGTCGACCTCGTGGGCGACGGCCCGGTCACGCTCGTCATCGACGTGTGAACCACCACGCCACCCACGCGACCGTCGCCCGCCGGCCCCGCTCCCGCCCGCCAACCCCCAACCCCGCGACTCGTCACTCGTGTGCCGACTCGTCATCGATGTGCCGACTCGTCGATCGTGTGCATCGCGAGGCACCGGTCGGTGAGCCCCTCCACAGCGCGTGTGCACACAGGGCGCCGATGAGGGCAGGATCGGCGCATGCGGATCGAAGCGGTCGTCGGAGACATCACACGCGAACGGGTCGACGCCATCGTCAATGCGGCGAACTCCTCCCTCATGGGCGGTGGGGGCGTCGACGGCGCCATCCACCGGGCCGCGGGGCCGGGCCTGCTCGAGGAGTGCATGGAGCTGCGCCGGACCGAGCTGCCCGACGGCCTCCCGGTCGGCCAGGCGGTCCCGACCGCCGGCCACGACCTGCCGGCGCGCTGGGTGATTCACACGGTCGGCCCGAACGCCCACCGCGGCGAGACCGACCCGGCTTTGCTGGCGTCCTGCTTCACGTCGTCGTTGGACGTCGCCGGTGACGTCGGCGCGGCCGAGGTCGCCCTCCCGGCGGTCAGTGCCGGCGTCTTCGGCTGGGCGATGGAGGACGTCGCCCGCATCGCGGTCGAGGCCGTGAAGAACTGGAAGCCGCAGCAGACCGGCACGCCGGTCGAGCTCGTGCGGTTCGTCGTCGTGGACGAGGCGGCCCTGGCGGCGTTCCGGCGGGAGATCTGACCTGGCAGCGCCCGACACGCTCAGGCCTCGTCGGGGCTGGGCCCGTCGAGACTCTCGATCGGTCGGCGCACGATCACTCGTCCGGCCGGAAGATCTCCTCGATGCGGCGGTCGAAGGTCGCAGCGATCCGGAACGCCAAGGGGAGCGAGGGGTCGAAGCGGCCGCGCTCGATGGAGATCACCGTCTGCCGCGAGACGCCGAGATGTTCCGCCAGGTGGGCCTGTGACCATCCGCGTTCGCTGCGCAGCGCGGCCAGATCGTTGTCCATCAGGACTCCCGGCGCGAGATCACGACGTAGCGCACGACGACATCGACCATGGCGAGCACCACGACGGCGGTCAGAGTGGCGAGGCCGCTGATCTCGACGCCGGTGACGCAACGGCGGTCAGCGCGAGTCCGCAGGCGGTCAGCACATCCGTGAAGCAGCCGCTCAGGGCGCGGTCCAACCACTGCCGCTCGACGCTCTCCTCGGCGTGCGGCTCCGGAGTGACCGTGTGGCGGGAGACGAGTACAAGCCAGGACAGCGCCAGGAGCGGAGGGAACGTGAAGATGCCGAGGCCTACGCCCGTGAGGACCCCGTCCTGCTCACGCAGGAATGCGGCGAGTGCGCCGAGACCGCCCGCCAGCACCAGCGCCGAGGCGATGGCCATCGCGTAGGAGTGGAGTGGTGCTCGCCGCCGCGTGCCGTGCTGGTCGCTGTGGGCCGTCCTGTTCATCGTCGCGTCCTCGGTGTTAAGTGACTTTGACATCGACGAGCGAATCACCACGGGAACGCCAGTGTCAAGTGAGCTTGACTTCGCCGGCGCCATCGCCTCCGGTTCACGCCGGTGGCGAACACGGGCAGATCCCGCGGCCCGGCGCCGTTAGCCTTGATGAACGCCGCCCAGACCGGCTGCTGCCGCGGTAGCCGCCGGGCGGGAAGCCAGTGAGGAGTGCAGATGTTCGAACGATTTACCGACCGTGCCCGTCGCGTGGTCGTCCTCGCCCAGGAGGAGGCGAGGATGCTCAACCACAACTACATCGGCACCGAGCACATCCTCCTCGGCCTGATCCACGAGGGTGAGGGCGTCGCCGCCAAGGCGCTCGAGGCCCTCGACATCTCGCTCGAGGCTGTACGTGTCCAGGTGACCGAGATCATCGGCGAGGGACAGCAGTCCCCGTCGGGTCACATCCCCTTCACGCCGCGCGCCAAGAAGGTCCTCGAGCTGTCGCTGCGCGAGGCCCTGCAGCTCGGCCATAACTACATCGGGACCGAGCACATCCTCCTCGGGCTGATCCGGGAGGGCGAGGGCGTCGCCGCCCAGGTCCTGACCAAGCTCGGCGCAGACCTCAACCGTGTGCGCCAGCAGGTCATGCAGCTGCTGTCCGGCTACCAGGGCAAGGAACCCGCAACGTCCGGCGGCCCCGCCGAGGGGCAGCCGTCCGGGTCCGCCGTCCTGGACCAGTTCGGCCGCAACCTGACCCAGGCTGCCCGTGACGGCAAGCTCGACCCGGTCATCGGGCGAAAGCTCGAGGTCGAGCGTGTCATGCAGGTGCTGTCCCGGCGCACCAAGAACAACCCCGTCCTCATCGGTGAGCCCGGCGTCGGCAAGACCGCCGTCGTCGAGGGTCTCGCCCAGGACATCGTGCGCGGTGATGTGCCCGAGACCCTCAAGGACAAGCAGCTCTACACTCTGGACCTCGGGTCGCTGGTCGCCGGCTCCCGCTACCGCGGTGACTTCGAGGAGCGCCTCAAGAAGGTCCTCAAGGAGATCCGCACCCGCGGCGACATCATCCTGTTCATCGACGAGATCCACACGCTCGTCGGCGCAGGAGCAGCCGAGGGAGCGATAGACGCCGCGAGCATCCTCAAGCCGATGCTGGCCCGTGGTGAGCTGCAGACCATCGGTGCCACCACGCTCGAGGAGTACCGCAAGCACATCGAGAAGGACGCTGCGCTGGAGCGCCGGTTCCAGCCCATCCAGGTGGCCGAGCCTTCGCTGCCGCACACCATCGAGATCCTCAAGGGTCTGCGTGACCGTTACGAGGCACACCACCGTGTCTCGATCA
>Ga0079224_100002584_pt1 | contig 22135 bp, 18 predicted proteins | sample Stecom2015_FD_80414 | JGI IMG/M metagenome (GOLD analysis project Ga0079224, IMG submission 80414) | Agricultural soil microbial communities from Utah to study Nitrogen management - Steer compost 2015 | ecosystem: Environmental > Terrestrial > Soil > Agricultural land | place: USA: Utah...
ACGCGCAGGCGCACAGCAGATGCATGCCTCCATCCGGCAATTTGCCCGGCTGCCCGACCATATCCAGGTATGGCCCGGTCACGGCGCTGGATCGGCTTGCGGCAAGGCTCTCGGCGCCGTGCCTAGCTCCACGGTAGGCTACGAAAAAATTCGTAACTGGGCGTTTCACCACCCGGATGATGAAGGCGCTTTCGTGGAGAATCTCCTATCCGGCCAACCCGAGCCACCGAAGTACTTCACGATGATGAAGAAGCTCAATAAGACCGACCGTCCGCTGCTTATCGAAGTACCTGCCTTGCCCTTGCTGTCGACGGCAGACTTTATACGGTTTTATCGCGGAGGGGGGCTGGTTATTGACACCCGAAGCAAGGCCGACTACGTAAAAGGCTACCTACCCGGGAGCCTCAACATACAAGGAAACAACGCCTTCCCTACGTGGATGGGCTGGCAGGTGGATTACGAAACACCGTTCGTATTAGTCGCCGACCCAGCTAACCTGGAAGATCTGACTCGCAAACTGATGCGCATAGGGATGGACGATGTCCGAGGTTACATCGCCGATATCGATTCCCTCGGTATCGAGTTGAAACAAGCACGCGTCCTTGATTTGGAGGCCATGAAGGCACTCGTGGGGGACAACAGCGTGCAGCTTATCGATGTGCGTGGCCAAACCGAGTTCGAAGCGGGACATATTCCTGGCGCCACCCATGTTTTCGTGGGTACCCTAGCGGATAACCTCGATAAAGTCGACAGGAACAAACCGGCTGTCGTATATTGCCAAAGTGGCGACCGCGCAGCGATTGCACGTTCGGTCCTTGAAAAAGCCGGACACGCCGACGTGCGGGTATATTTCGGAGGCATGGCCGAGTGGTACGCTACCGGGCAGAAAACCACTAGGCCCGTTAGGCAGGCGGTACCCGAATAGAGGCGAAACAGCGATTGGCGGTCGGTTTTTCGAGAATCGCGACTTGCTTTTCCCAACTATCGCCACTAACTTCGTATTATGTATTTTTTCAGGAAAAAGGACCCCAATCGGCCTACCAGCTTTAACTTAAAGGTGATGCACGCTATCAACGTCATCGCCATTACGCTGTTTTTATTGGCTATCCTGTACAAAATACTTAAAACCTTATTTTTCAGCTAACTTTTCACAACGCATATCCATGTCCACATCCAAACAGATCATCGAGACGGCAAACGCTCCGGCGCCCATCGGCCCGTACAACCAGGCCATTCAGGCGGGCAATACCCTCTATGTATCCGGGCAGATTCCAATCGACCCGGCGACGGGCGAGCTGGTATCCGGGTCCTTGGAAGACGAAGCCCACCAAGTATTGAAAAACATAGGGGCCGTGCTCGAAGCCGCGGGATATGGTTTTGGGGATGTGGTCAAAACGTCCATTTTCTTGCGCACGATGGATGATTTTGCGGCAGTGAACGCGGTGTACGGCACGTATTTCACGGAGGCCGAACCAGCCCGGGAGACCGTGGCTGTAGCCGGGCTGCCCAAGAACGTCAATGTCGAGATTTCGGTCATTGCCTGGAAGGCATAAATGACCGTCCCCCCCGTTACCGGCGAACAAGGACGGTTAAAATACCTCGCAGCCGCGGCATCGGCGGCCGTCCTATGGGGTTTTATGGCCATTCCGTTGCGAAACCTCGCGCAGTGGAGCGCTTCGGATATCCTCTATTACCGTATCCTGATTTCGTCGGTTTGCATTTGGGTATTTATAGGCATCTTCCGCCGGCGGCAATTGCGCGCAGACACCGAGCATTACGTCTCCCTGCCCGTCCGGCAGAAGAAACGGATCGTCCGGATAGTAGCCGTATCGACGCTTCTCATCCTGGGCAATTGGTTTTCGTTCATCTACGTCGTCAATAACATCAGCATACAAGCAGCTGCCTTTGCCTATCTCGTCTGCCCGCTGCTTACCACCGTCGCTGCATTTTTCATCCTTCGCGAGCCGCTCTCAGCTATCCAAAAGACCAGTCTGGCCATCGCGCTAGTCAGTGTGGTTTTATTGGCTACGGGATCGTTCGTAGAAGTATCATGGTCGGTAGGTGTCGCATCCTTGTATGCGCTATACCTAATTGGGCAGCGGCTGACGGGCCCGTTCGACAAACTCAACGTGCTCGCCGTGCAACTGGTATTAGCCTCGCTCATCATCCTGCCTTTTATGTTGTGGCAACATCGCCCGATACCCACTGAAGCGGCGTTTTGGTCCAACATGACGGTGATCTCCGTCATCTTCACCATCATTCCACTGTATTGGAGCCTATACGCCCTTAGCGGCATTTCCTCATCTACCGTCGGAATCCTTATCTACGTCAATCCCATCGTAGCCTTTGTGGTAGCATATTGTCTTTTTGAGGAAAAAATCACGGGGCACCAGCTAGTCGCCTATGGTATTCTGTTGTTCGCCATCATACTATTTAATTGGCGCTTGCTTCGTAGGCGGCTTCGTCCCGTCCGTCCCCTACGAAATATCTAGGTTTTTTTGGTCCGATGTAACGTCCCCTACACAAGTCCCGATGAGTGGAAATCAGCCGATATCGAAACGATCTGCGGGCGGGGCATGTCGCCTACCACCAAAGCGTGAATACCGCAAACTCATCCATGACCATAACCAGGCGGTGGCAGTCTACCGCACCGTCCATCAATTGCGTACCATACCGAGCGCCCTTAGGCATCACGTGTTCGGACGGCATAACCGTCGTTTCGTACGAACCTATTGAACGCGGCGGACCCTAGGAATTTTTCTTATTTTAGCCATGCAATCATGGCTGAGCTAAGCGTCATAACTCCCATCACCTACCTTAAGGGCGTAGGCCCCGGCCGCGCCGAGCTCCTAAACAAGGAACTAGGTATACATACGTTCGGCGAGTTGCTCCACTATTACCCTTTTCGGTACATAGACCGCACGCAGTTCCATAAAATCAGCCAAGTGCATCCCGACCAGACCGGGGCACAGATTATCGGACGGCTTAACACGCTGGAAGAAGTTGGGGCAAAACGGGCCAGGCGCCTGGTCGCGACTTTTAGCGACGAAACGGGCAGCATGGAACTGGTTTGGTTTCAGAGCATCAGCTGGGTAAAGAAAAGCCTGCAGCCAGGAGCGGCGTACATCATATTCGGCAAACCGAGCCTGTTTAACGGGCGGCTATCGATGACCCACCCGGAGATGGAACTGTATAACCCCAAGGCGGCGAACCGCGGCAACCTCAGCCTGCAACCGGTCTACAGCTCCACCGAAAAGCTCAAAAAGCAAGGATTGGACAGCCGGGGCATCCAGCGCCTGCAAGCCGCCCTCCTTGAAAGCATCGCGCACACGATCGAAGAGCCGCTACCGCAATACCTGATCCAGGCCAACCAGCTGATGCCGTTGCGACAAGCCTTGGTAGCCATCCACTTCCCTGAAACCACCCAGGAGTTGCAGCAAGCCATCAGGCGCCTCAAGTTTGACGAATTGTTCTTCATCCAGCTCAAACTGCTCCGAACGAAGATGAACCATGCCCGAAAATTCAAGGGACATCGATTCGAACACGTGGGCAAGTATTTCAACACGTTTTTTCACGAACGCCTCCCCTTCGAGCTGACGGATGCACAGAAGCGGGTCGTGCGCGAAATCCGCCGCGACACGGCTACCGGCGGACAGATGAACAGGCTTGTACAGGGCGATGTGGGTAGCGGCAAGACCGTCGTTGCCTTGATGAGCATGCTGCTGGCCATCGACAACGGCTTTCAGGCCTGCCTCATGGCGCCCACGGAAATCCTCGCCCAACAGCACTATAACGGCATCCGCCGCCTGCTAGGCGACGGCTTGGCCTCCGTCAGCCTTCTGACCGGTTCCACATCAAAGAAAGACCGAAACATACTCCATACTGCGCTGGAAGATGGCACCCTCGACATCATCATTGGCACCCACGCGCTCATCGAGGACACGGTACGTTTCAAAAACCTGGGCCTCGTCGTTATCGACGAACAACATCGGTTTGGCGTGGCCCAACGTTCCAGGCTCTGGAGGAAGAACCACATCCCGCCACATATGCTCGTGATGACGGCCACGCCCATTCCGCGTACTTTGGCGATGACACTGTATGGCGACCTGGATATCTCCGTTATCGACGAGCTACCCGCCGGCCGCAAGCCTATCAAGACGATGCACCTCTATGAAAGCAGCAGGCTCCGGATGTTCGGGTTCATGAAAGAAGAGATCGCCAAAGGGCGGCAAGTGTACATTGTCTACCCCCTGATATCCGAAAGCGAAAAAATGGACCTGATGTTTCTCGAAGCGGGTATCGAGACCCTATCGCGTGAGTTTCCCCTTCCGACCTATCGAATCAGTATCGTCCACGGCAAAATGCCCGTAAAGGACAAGGAGTTCGAGATGCATCGGTTTGTCAAAGGAGAAACACAGATCATGGTAGCCACTACCGTCATCGAAGTGGGCGTGGACGTTCCCAACGCGTCGGTAATGGTCATTGAAAACGCGGAACGGTTTGGGCTTTCGCAGCTCCACCAGCTACGAGGCCGGGTAGGTCGCGGCGCAGACCAGTCCTATTGCATCCTTATGTCGTCACAAAAACTCAGCAGGGAGGGTAGGATACGCTTAGAAACGATGGTACGCACCACCGACGGCTTCGAAATCGCCGAAACAGACCTACAGCTGCGAGGACCCGGCGACCTCACCGGCACTCAACAGAGTGGCGTGCTGGATCTGAAACTAGCCGACCTAACCACCGACCAAGCCTTGCTCACCCATATCCGGCAAACGGTCATCGCGCTATTTAAGGACGATCCCAGTCTGGACAAAGCGGAAAACGCATTGCTGCGCGACTACCTTACCGACCGGGATCCGGGCATCAGCTGGGACAAGATTTCATAGGTAGAGGTAGGGACGAGTGTCCGCCTGCATTTTCCGTTCCACCTGCTCCCCTGTCCTTTTATTATAGCCTTCTCATATCGTTCTTTAGGACGATGGGAAAATCCCCACGCCATACGCGCCAATCGCAAAAATCCACTGAAAAACGTATAAATCGGCCATAGGAAAGGTATCCGCTCCGCCATCAACGGCAAAACGCATATGCACGCGCAACTATTTCCCTATAGCAATCCATCTTATTTAGGCATTAGGTATTAGGCCTAGTCAATCTCCAGCCACTGTTTTTCGTAGGTTAGCAAATCGACCCTGGGGTCTTTTATATGCACGGAGTCACTGCCCCCATTGCAACGAGTAAATATAGGGATATTTATGAAATAACAAAACGCTTCTATCATACAGGAAAGTTTTTTGTCGATTATTTCTCGCTTTTTGTCTAATGCATTGACTTTTCGTCGAGTAAATACGCCACTTCGTCTGATTCGCACTTCCTCCCGTGCAACGCTATTACGCTATTTGCGTCTTATCTGTAAAACCACGACGAAACGAACACATAACGAAGACATTGTTCCACATTAAAAAATTGAAACCATGAAAACGCTTGTATTATCCGCCTTATTGGGAGCTACCGCAGCCACCGCTTCCGCTCACACAGTTCCGACGGCCGCCGCGCTGGAAACTACCGTGTCCAAGGACAAAAAGACCGAGGAATTAAAGTCCCGGATCACCCTTATGCAATGGAACATCGATGTGGTTTGGGACCAATACTACCGGGCCGCAGAAAACATAAAAGAAAAACATGGGGGCGTAAACGACCTGTTGTCGCAGATGAATAACCTTATCCACTACTACCAGGCGGATATCAGCCAAGGGATTCGCGTGAGTGCCAGCAAGGAGGCCATCGCCGAAATCCGCGAGATGTACGGTAAAAAAATTGAGACACAACGTGAGGCGGAAGCCAAGGAAATCGCCAAGTTGCAACGCTTGCTACAAGCTGAGCTGCGACAAGAAGAAATCAGCTTCCGGAAACTAAAGCGCACGCACGCTGCCCAAATCAATGCCCAGACCGAACCGCTGGTACACGCAACGGAACGCCAACTAGCCCAATCGGCAGCGCGTATGGAGGCGTTGAAGGAAGCTTCGGCTTGGGCCTCCTTATAATTAGGACCGCCCTTAAAAAAACAGTGATGTGTGATTGAGCTGGTGGCCTCCCGTGGTCGCCGGCTTTTTTTACTTCATTTATCCCTACGCCAGAGCCACCTCGTACGTGATCTCCACCCCGCCGGCCGCCAGCATATCGTGCACAGAGCAATACTTCTTGACCGCCAGCTCGGCAGCCTTCTCGGCCTTAGACCGATCAATCTCACCCGCCAATCGGAAAACGATGTGGATATTTGTAAAAATGTTGGGGATCTGGTCGCGTCGCTGCCCGCTAACATCCACCTGCAAGTCGTCGATTTGCTGCCGCTGTTTTTTGAGAATGCTGACCAGGTCCAGCGCGCTGCAGGAACCCAGTGCCATGAGTACCAGTTCCATGGGCCGTGCGCCTAGCCCCTCCCCGCCGATCTCGGGCGAGCCGTCAATATGCACCCGGACATCCGTGGTCTGGCTAATTCCTTCAAAATGGACGGCATCGTTGCTGCGTTTGAGCGTGATATTCATAAGAAAAGTAGGTTGGAGCCTACTTAATAGCAGGCTGCTGTTAATATTATCTACACAAGAATACGGAATTAGCCGCGATATTCAAACGCACAAAATCAAGGCATAGAGGCCTCACTACGGTGCTACCAGCTGCATGAGAATGCCGCACAAGTAACCCGCGTAGGTACCGATCGCATAGCTAAACACGGATACGAATACGCCTACCGGTACGAGCGAAGGATGAAACGCCCCTGCCGTGACGGACGCCGATGCCACACCGCCAATATTGCCCATACTACCGATGGCCAAAAAGAAAAATGCCGACTTGGTCAGCTTGGCCACGACGAACAAAATCAAGATATGGAACAAAATCCACACGATGCCGACCAAAAACAAACCGGGATTATCCAGAATGGCAAATACGTCCATCTGCATGCCGATGGTGGCGATGAGCACGTATAGAAAAACGACGGCAATTTTGGATGCGCCCAACTGCTCGAGCCGCCGGGCTTTGGTAAAGGAAAGCCCGATGCCGATTAACGTAGTCAGCAAAATTACCCAGAAGAAATTGGAGGTGAGGCTGAACTTGTCGAGGTGCGGGGCATGTGTCTGCACGGCGGTGGAAATATGCCCGGCAAAAAAGTGGGCAACTGCCGTGCCACCGAACGCGACTCCCAGCATAATGAAATAATCCTTGGCTTCGGGGGTGCGTTTAGCGTCGCCTTCGACGGCCTCCATGCGCTTGGTCAACGCCTGGACCTCGCCTTCCTTAGCATTGAAAAAACGGTCGAGCAGGGTCTGTTTTCCGGCGCCGTACAATAGGACGGCCATCCAGGCGTATGCTACGAACACATCGACCGCCACGGTGGCGGCGAAAATGTCGGCCGGGGGCTCAAAAATTCGGAAAAGCGCGGCTTGGTTGGCTCCGCCCCCAATCCAGGATCCGGCCAACGTAGCCAACCCTTTCCACACTTCCCCCGAAACCACATGCGGCGCAAATAGCGAAAACAGCCACACCGCAAACGGGCCGCCCAGCACAATGCCGATCATGCCTGCAAAAAAGAGCAAGCCAACCTTCCTGCGCAGCGCCCAGACTTCTCTAAAATTGATATTGAGGGTGAAAAGCAACAGACAGGCCGGCAAAAGATATCCCGAACTCATGCTGTATAATCCGGACGCCTCGCCCGATATGACATCAAACGAATTAAACAAGCCGGGAACAAAATAACACAGCAGCAAGGGCGGAAGGACAGCGTAAAAACGTTTGAAGTATTTGTTTGTGCTGGCCGAAGTATAGAATACCAACGCCAGAACGACCATTAATAGTCCGAAAACAACGGCATCATCGGTAATCAGTGCCGTACTTCCAAGCGTTTCTTCCATGGGTGTTTAGTTTACTATTCAGCTGCTGTCTTTAGCGGAAGGATTTTACAGATATCTGCATGTGGAAACCCACGATCAATCAAATTCCATCAAGTATGCCTTGATGAATTCGTCGAGATCGCCATCGAGCACGCCCTGCGTATCCGACGTCTCCACTTGGGTGCGCAAGTCCTTCACCATTTTGTATGGGTGCAGCACGTAGTTGCGAATCTGGGATCCCCATTCGATGCGCTTCTTGTTCCCTTCCACAGCATTCGCGGCTTCTTGGCGCTTGCGCATCTCTATTTCATAGAGCTGGGATTTCAGTAGGCGAAGCGCGTTCTCCTTGTTCTGGAGCTGCGACCGCGATTCCTGGTTCTTGATGATGATGCCCGTAGGCTTGTGGTGCAACCGCACCGCCGTCTCCACCTTGTTGACGTTTTGCCCCCCGGCACCGCCCGACCGGAAAGTGTCCCATTCGATCTCCGAATCCTTGACCTCGATTTCAATGTTGTCGTCAATGAGCGGGTACACATACACCGAAGCAAACGAGGTATGCCGCTTGGCGTTGGAATCGAACGGTGAAATGCGCACCAACCGGTGTACGCCATTTTCGCCCTTGAGGTATCCGTAGGCAAATTGCCCCGAGAGCTGTAGGGTCACGGACTTGACGCCGGCGACCTCCCCTTCCAGGTAGTCCTGCTCGGTCACCTTGTAGCCGTGGCGCTCGCCCCACATGATGTACATCCGCATCAGCATTCCCGCCCAATCGCAGCTTTCAGTACCGCCAGCGCCCGCCGTCACTTGCAGAATGGCGTCCAGCTGGTCCTCTTCCGCGCTGAGCATATTCTTGAACTCCAAGTCTTCAATTTCTTTTAGGGCCACCTCATATTGCTCCTGAAGCTCAGCCTCGGACGCATCGCCCGACTGGAAAAACTCGTACATCACCACCACGTCTTCCACAGCGGTAGCCACTTGGTCGTAATGTTCGGTCCAGACTTTTTTATTCTTAATGGATTGGAGGATTCTTTCGGCGGCTTTGGAGTCGTCCCAAAACGTGGGCTCCAGCGTGAGCGCCTGCTCGGCTTCTATCTCGGATTTGCGGGCATCGACGTCAAAGATGCCTCCTCAGGGCGGTCAGTCTGTCCCTCAAGTCTTGTAGTTGTTCCTTGGTCATGCCACAAAGATATGTTTTTTTGGTTTTTTGTCGGTAAGGGTTTTGGATCGGGGTCATCCCCGCGCCGCATCCCCTCGCCCCCGGGTCGAGCTGCCGATCCCACAACAATCCCAAAAAAGCCGTACTTTTGCACCTTATGGGCAGAAGACGACTTTCACCGGAGGAGCGCCACCGAACAGGCATAACCATCATCGATATTGCGGAACAAGGCAAAGGCGTAGGCAAAATTGACGACTTGGTCGTCTTTGTTGACAAGGCCGTCCCTGGGGATATCGTGGACGTGGAGCTTACCCGCAAGAAAAAGAACCTCGCCGAGGCGCGGATTACCCGGCTCTCCACACCCTCCACCTACCGTACGGAGCCATTCTGCCCGCATTTTGGCGTCTGCGGCGGATGCAAATGGCAGCACATGACCTACGACGCGCAGCTGCTATTCAAGCAGCAAAGCGTAGAAAGTACCCTCGCGCGCATCGGCAAAGCAGACACCTCGTCGATGGAGCCCATCCTGCCTTCCGCACGGACGCGGTTTTATCGCAATAAGCTCGAGTATACATTTTCCAACAAGCGCTGGCTGACGGATCCCGATGCGGACATCGAAGAAAAGGACATGAACGCCTTAGGCTTCCACGTGCCGCTGCGGTTTGACAAAATTTTGAACATCGAGCAATGTTACCTGCAGGGCGACCCCTCTAACGCCATACGTAATGGGCTGCGCGCGTTTGCTTTACGGCAGGGGATCTCTTTCTACGACCTTCGGGCGCATAGCGGCGCCCTGCGCAACCTGATTGTCCGCACGGCCAGCACGGGCGAAGTGATGGTAATCGTCATTTTTGCCTATCCTACGGATGACGAAATCCAGGAGACGATGGCCTATCTGCAAGGTGAGTTCCCGCAACTGGCTTCCTTGCTTTATGTCGTTAACCAAAAGAAAAACGACACCATTTTCGACCAAGACATCCATTTGTTTGCCGGCCGCGACTACATCTTTGAAGCAATGGAGGGCTTGCGTTTTAAGGTGGGTCCCAAGACCTTTTACCAAACGAATTCGGCTCAGGCTTATGAGCTGTACAAGCTCGCTCGTGAATTTGCCGGGTTTTCGGGTGATGAACGCGTGTACGACCTGTACACCGGCGCGGGCACCATTGCCCATTTCGTAGCCCGCCATGTGTCCGAAGTGATCGGTATCGAATACGTACCGGAAGCCATCGAAGACGCCAAGGCAAACGCGGCACTCAACGGTATTACCAACGCGACCTTCTATGCCGGTGACATGAAAGATATCCTTACGCCGGAATTCGTGGCGTCACACGGACGGCCAGACGTCGTTATTACCGATCCCCCCCGCGCGGGCATGCATGCCGACGTTGTAAACCGATTATTGGAGATAGAAGCGCCCAAAATAGTGTACGTCAGCTGCAATGCGTCGACACAGGCCCGGGACATGGCCGTTTTGGCTGCCAAATACGATGTGGCGCGGATTCGGCCCGTCGATATGTTTCCGCAAACCCAGCACGTCGAAAACGTCGTGCTGCTAACACTAAAAAACGCTTAACATGAATATCGAGGACTTACTGGGCGCCCAGCCCGGTCCAGCGAACCAGCCCCAGGCCGAAAGCCCCCTGAAAAGCTTGCAAAAGGATTTGGACTTCTACAGCGCGTCCATTCGGGAGGTGGCGGTCGACATTATCGCCGAAGGCTTGTCGGCCCACCCTATTTTCATTGCCCACCAGCATGAAGTGGCCTTGGGCGAGCTCATGCTGGACCACAATGAATTAGGTACATCCTGGTCGATCCACGCGTCCACGCTTGAGGAGTTCGTAGAACGGGGTGTCATTAAGGAAGACCGAAAACAGCGTTTCATTAAGCAGTATAAGAAACCGGAGGACTACATGTGCCTGTTCGTTATCGTCCCCGCCGGTGCTAACTTCGTTTTCTACCCATATCGGCAACAAGACGAAGAAACCACATAGCGGACGGTTAAACCTTGGCTCACGCGAGCGGTCTAAAAGACAGTCGCACCAATCCACAGATGAGAAAACTCCTTTCCCACATCACGTTGTTTATGGGCTTATGCCTGCCCCTGGCGCTCAGCGCACAAGAGAGCGGAACGGTTAGGGGTCTGGTGGTGGAGGCCAGCGGTAGCGCCCGCGTAGCCCAAGCGAACGTCACGAACACGCGCACCAAACAGGTGGCGGTGTCTTCGCCGTCGGGCGAATTCTCGATCGAAGCCACCGTGGGCGACAGCCTCCTTATCTCTAAGCTGGGATTCCAGACGGTAGCCACGGAGATAAAGACATTGAGCGATATCCTGATTAACTTCCATCGCTCGTCCATTCAGATTGAAACGGTGACCGTGGAGCGGCTTAGCAAAGAGGCCGAGTTAGAAGACGTGATGGATGGCTACCGCAGGCAGGGCGTGTATTTTGAAGGAAAACCAAAGGCCATGCAATATATCGCCAACCCCATTACATCGTTGTACGAACTCCTTGGACGGACGCCTAAAAACGCTCGGCGCTTTCGAAATACGATGGAGTGGGAACTGGGCGAGTCCGCCGTAGACCGGATCTTCAATCAGACGCGGGTACAGGACATCACCGGCTTGGAGGGCGAGGACCTGGCGAATTTTATGCGTTGGTATCGGCCAAGTTACGACAAGGTAGCCAATTGGGCCGAGTACGACATCATGCTATATATCCAAAACTCCTTTAAGCAGTTCGATCGCGACGGCCGCCCGCCTGCGCCTACCCTTCCCAAGTTGGAAGCTCCCCAATTGAAAAAATAAGCGCTACGCGGAAGCTCCCGTCATTCCATGATTTGATTAAGCCTCGTTTCCTCGACACGGTATCGAACACCCCCAAGTTCTTTCGCATTTTATCGAACTGATTCACAGTCGAAAAACGACGAGTCGGATCGTTCGCTTCCCCTTTGGCATCCCATTTGCATCCATTAGGATGAAACAAAAAAACAGTGTAAACCCTCAAAATTATTGGAGCGATGAAAATATTAAATAAACGACTGGCAGTTTTCGGGTTGACCGTGGCAACTTCCATGGTGCTTTTTAGCGGCTGTGGAACGATCCAGTCGATGAGTAACACGCAAAAAGGCGCCGCGGGCGGTGCGGTGGCCGGCGGCGCTTTGGGTGCGATTATCGGCAACAAGGCTGGAAACACAGCCGTAGGCGCCATCGCGGGCGCAGCGCTAGGCGGTGTGGCGGGCGGCCTCATCGGCCGCAAGATGGACAAGCAGGCGGCTGAGATAGAGCGCACCGTGGCGGGAGCGGAAGTAATCAAGGCAGACGAGGCCATCATCGTTAAATTTGACTCGGGCATTCTGTTTGACTTTGACAAAACGGAAGTAAAACCAGCTGCGCGCGAAAACATCAAAAACCTGGTAGCTTCATTGAACTCGAACCCCGACACGGACATCTTAGTAATCGGTCATACGGATTCAAAAGGCACAGATCGCTACAACCAGGGCCTGTCCGAGCGTCGCGCGAGCGCGGTGGCTAACTACGCCGTGGCCCAGGGGCTGGCGAAATCCCGCATATCCACGCAAGGGCGTAGCTTCCACGAGCCCATCGCAGACAACGATACCGAAGCAGGCCGGGCGGCAAACCGTCGTGTAGAAATCGTCATCGTGGCGAATGACAAAATGAAACAAGAAGCTTTGAGCGAAGCACAATAGCCTTTTTCTGGTAACGTACCGCGAAATTGTCCGCTCCGTAAATGACGAAGCGGACTTTTTTATTCTGCGCTGTAGATACGGAGTAGCCTGAGGGGCTAGCTTTGCCAGGAAATTTCCCAGTGGTTTTTACTTAACTTTATCGGCACGACCTTTGCAAACCGATTATGATACGGCAGCTTATCCTAACCTTTGTTTTATTTTGCTCCGCGATGTTTGCCTCAGCCCAAGAAAACGCCGAACTATGCATCGGCCGTTATTTTACCGAAGAAGAAGGAAAGCACTTTCTGCAAGCCCGCCTACCTGCCAGCCCTGAGGCTTGGCAGACACGAAGCGAACAGATCCGGCGACAAATCCTGCGTGGGATGGAACTTGAAACCCTTCCTCCCAGACCGACTTCAACGCCGATTGTCCGCAGCCGTCGCGTAATGGACGATTACACGGTGGAAAATGTTGCTTTCGAAAGCATGCCCGGTATTTACGTCACCGGGAACCTCTATCGTCCGCTCGGCGTACAAGCAGGGTATGCAGGCGTGCTGTGCCCCCACGGGCACTGGAGCGACCCCGACGGCCGCCTGCGAGAAGCCATGCAAATACGCTGCGCCAGCCTAGCGCGGATGGGGGCGATTGTTTTTGCCTGGGATATGGTAGGCTATGGGGAGGCCCAACAGATCGAACATACATTCCCTAAAGCCTTGAAACTGCAAACAATCAACAGTATTCGGGCACTCGATTTTCTGCTCTCGCTGCCGGGGATAGATCCCGAGCGCATTGCAGTCACCGGGGCGTCGGGTGGCGGCACGCAGAGCTTTCTGCTCACCGCCCTTGATAACCGCGTCAAAGCCGCAGCACCCTGCGTGATGGTGTCGGCACATTTTTTTGGTGGCTGCGTATGTGAGAGCGGTATGCCCATCCACAAGATCGGTGATTTCCAAACCAACAACGTAGAGATTGCCGCGCTGGCAGCACCACGGCCCATGCTGTTGGTGTCCGTGGGTGGCGACTGGACGCGAAACACGCCCAAAGTGGAATTTCCCCACATACAGCACATCTATCGCCTCTACGGACGAGAACATCAGGTGGAATCGGCTCACTTCCCCGACGAAGAACATGACTTTGGCCCGTCCAAAAGACAGGCGGTCTATCACTTTCTGGCAGAGCACCTCGCCTTGGACATCCGCCGCATTCAAAACGAAGGAGGCGAAATAGACGAGCGGTTTGTAACGTTGCTAGCTCCGGACGAACTGCGGGTATTCGACGCCCACAATCCTCTACCTGACAATGCCTTGTCGGCTCAGGCAATCATCTCATCCTTGCAATAGAAACAAGCGTCTGATTTTCAAGGCAGCTGATTTATGGAATGCAACTAATTATTGCATCCTATTTATAATCAGCAAATAAGCATCATGAGACTACAATTACTAGCCTTCTCATTTCTGTTAATGGCTACGTCCAATAAATCCAGTGGCCAAGACTACTCGAAAGCTGATTTTAGAGCGATAACAATATCAGACACTTCCATTAGTCAATTCCGATTCCTAGCGCACTACATCAAAGACAAGAACGTAGTGGATTTGCGTGAAGCTTCGCATGGAACCCAAGAATTCTATACGGCCAAGGCTCTTATTTCAAAATACCTAATCACACACGAAAGGTTTACCACCATAGCCTTTGAGATGGATGAAAAAATTGCCGAAAAAATCAACAGCTACGTCAGTGGCGGGAATGAAAACATAACGGATATTTTAAAACAATACGGATTATATAATGCGAGCGAGCTACTCGCTTTGATAGAATGGCTTAAAGCTTACAATCAGAGACAAATAGGTAACACTGTTTCTATCATTGGGTTTGATAGTGAAGATTATTGGGCAGATCCTCTGTCTCGGGATAGTCTGATGGCCGAGAACTTAATTCAAAAATTAGGTGTAGATAAAACGATAATTTGGGCACATAATTCTCATCTGATCAAGAGCGATACATGGGACGTAACTAATTCTGGAATCCGTTCAATGGGCAATTATATTGCTGACTATTGTAAAAACGATTACTACCTGCTAGCGCTAGATACGTATTTCGGAAGTTTAAATACCATCGAAAATGGCCGCATTACCGCCTATGAGTTCAAACTGGAAAAAGCCATGTTAAATGACATCTCTAATTTCTTTATCGACTTCAACGGTAAAAAGGCACTCAAATATAATTTAACCCATTTAAGTTCGAATAACGAAGGAGATCCTCAAGATTTTCGTATTCTGCTTGGTGTAGACATCGATGCACTACTTTTCATAAAAAACACCTCTGCATCTAAAGTTTTAAAATAATTCTACCTTTGCCTTATCTCTACGGAATGGCGGGCATTTATTTTCATATTCCCTTTTGCAAGCAAGCTTGCCACTACTGTGACTTCCACTTTTCGACGTCCCTCAAGCAAAAAGACGCCTTGCTGGACGCAATGCGCAAAGAAATACGCATGCAGGCGGGATATTTGCAGGGTCAAACGGTAGAGTCCCTGTATTTTGGCGGGGGCACGCCGTCTTTGCTGGGCGCGGTCGAAATCATGGGGTTGTTGGAGGAAGTGGATGCCCACTTCGCGCTTGGAACGGATTTGGAGGTCACGCTCGAGGCCAATCCGGATGATCTGGACACTCAAAAACTATCGGCCTACCGTCAACATACGCCCATCAACCGATTCAGCGTCGGTATCCAGTCTTTCCATGAGGAGGACCTGCGCTGGATGAACCGCGCACACACCGCCGCCGAAGCCGAAACCGTACTCTACCGCCTACAGGATGCCGGCTACGACAACCTCACGGCCGACCTGATCTACGGATTCCCGCTTCTATCGGATGAAAAATGGGAAGCCAATATGGGAAAGCTGGTCGAATTTGGAATTCCCCATATATCGGCCTACAGTATGACGGTCGAAGGCCGGACAGCCTTGGCCTCCTTCATCCGAAACGGGCGCGAACGCGGGATGGACGACGAGCAAAGCGCACGACAGTTTCTCCGGCTCGTGGAGGTGCTGCGCGCCGCCGGATATGACCAATATGAGATATCCAATTTCGCCCAGCCGGGCCATATCGCGCGCCATAACACCAACTACTGGAAAAGCGTGCCCTATTTGGGCATCGGCCCCTCGGCGCACTCATTCGATGGCCGAACCCGGCAATGGAATATCCGAAACAATGCACGATACCTCAAGTCGCTAGGTGCCGACGAACTGCCGTTCGAACTGGAACGGCTGAGCACCACCGATCGCCTTAACGAATACATCATGACGGCACTGCGTACGAAATGGGGTATCAGCCTGCCTTACGTCGAAGAACACTTTGCGATCGAACAGGCTGAGCGCATTCAGCGAGAAGTTGCTTCCTTCGTGGCGAAAGGCGAAGCGGTGCGGGATGCTAACGCCATCCGGCTAACCGACAAGGGCAAGCTCATGGCCGATCACATTGCCGCGATGTTATTTTCGGACTAAGTTCGCCGCTTGGAACTTCCCTACATAGTTTACCTGACGAATCCAAAATGACATACGGCTCCCAGCCGGCTTGGCCGACAGCGCCTGTCGCACATGCTCAGTGGCACTCGCTGCCCTTTCAACGGTGTGGCTACCGGTTCCCGAACCAGGCACCCGCAGGAGAGTGGCCGTCGCTATCCAAACACAGCTTGGAAGACCTCTTCGACTTTGGCAACCGGGCGGATGACGATGTCATGCGCTTTGACATTGAGTCCTTTAGTGTTGTATTTGGAGATGAATATAGTCTCGAATCCCAGCTTTTCGGCTTCGGCAATCCGTTGCTCGATGCGATTGACCGCGCGTATCTCCCCGGAGAGCCCCACTTCGCCCGCGAAGGCCAATGTCGAAGGCAGCGGGATGTCCTGCTGCGAGGATATGATGGCCACCAGCACGGCTAAGTCGATACCGGGATCCTCGACGCGCAAACCGCCGGCAATGTTCAGGAATACGTCCTGAGCACTCAGCCGAAAACCAAACCGCTTTTCCAGTACCGCAAGCAGCATGTTCATCCGGCGCGTATCGAAGCCCGTTGAAGACCGCTGCGGCGTACCGAACGCGGCCGTGCCTACTAGGGCCTGCACTTCGATGAGCATCGGTCGCATGCCCTCGAGCATAGCGGCAATGGCGATTCCACTCATGGCGCCTTCGCGTTGCGAAAGCAATATTTCCGAAGGATTGGACACCTGCCGTAGGCCAGCACCCTGCATTTCATAGATGCCGAGCTCGGACGACGAACCGAAACGGTTCTTGACGGCCCGCAGGATCCGGTAGACGTGGTGGCGGTCGCCTTCAAACTGCAGCACGGTATCGACCATATGTTCCAGCACTTTAGGGCCGGCGATAGCGCCATCCTTGGTAATGTGACCAATAATAAACACGGGCGTACCGCTTTCCTTAGCAAACCGCAGCAACTCGGCCGTACATTCCCGCACCTGTGACACACTGCCCGGCGCGGACTCGATCTGCGCCGAATGTAAAGTCTGGATGGAATCGATGATTACCAAATCCGGTTCCACCTCGGCCACTTGCTTGAAAATCTGCTGGGTAGCGGTTTCCGTCAAGATATAGCATGCCGCACGGGATGATTGTACCAAACGCTCTGCGCGCATTTTGATTTGCTGCTCGCTCTCCTCCCCCGATACATACAGGGTCTTCGTTTGGGGCAGTGTTAGCGCCAATTGCAGGGCTAGGGTCGACTTGCCGATGCCGGGTTCCCCACCGATCAAAACCAGCGAACCCCGTACGATCCCCCCGCCCAACACGCGGTTGAACTCCTTGTCGGGCGTCAGTATCCGATCTTCTTCGCGATAGACGATTTCATGGATGACAGCGGCTTTATTTCCCGTACGTCCGGGCGTGGGGGCCGTCTGCCAGCTGGGTACGCGGGCGCCGGCCTTCTCGACGATTTCTTCCACCAGCGTGTTCCATTCGCGGCACGATGGGCATTGCCCCAGCCATTTTGGCGACTCGTGTCCGCAGTTTTGGCAAAAAAATGTAGTTTTTGTTTTGGCCATAGTTCTTTAGTTGACAAAGATAGACGGATTCGCTCCATCATCGTTCATTCGCCTGTAGCACGCGCAGCACGTTTTCCCCTAAAATCTTCCGGATGGCTTCTTCAGTATAACCGCGTTCTACCAGTGCTTCGGTGATTTTGGGAAAGTCGCTGCAATCGTCCAAGCCTTTCGGGGTGCTATCGATCCCGTCAAAATCGCTTCCGATACCGACGTGGTCTATGCCGGCAACATTCACGAGATAATCGATGTGGTCGAGCAGGACGGACAAGGGAGGCCTGACCGCTTCTTTTGCCTCGGCGGGCAGCAGCCGGTACTTCGCGTCCGACGAACGGTTGACCGTATCGTGGGCAGTGACGTAGCGTGCATACGCCTTATTGACGCGCGAATAAAACATCGGATCGAGGAAAGCCGAATAGAAATTTACGCAGATGACCCCGCCGTTATCGCGTATCGCACGAATCTGGTCGTCATGTAGGTTTCGGTAATGCGCAGCCAAGGCATGCGCATTGCTGTGCGATACCAGCACCGGCCGGGTCGTCACCTTGAGCACGTCAAAGAAGGATTGCCGACCCACATGCGATAAGTCGATAACCATGCCGAGTTCGTTCATTCGCCGGACGATCCGCCGCCCCAAATCGCTTAGTCCCTTCTGTTTCAGCCGCGCGGGGTGGCGCACCTCGTCGCGGGCCGACGACACCCAATCCAAGCTATTGTTCCACGTTAGCGTTAAGTAGCGGGCGCCGCGACTATGCAGGCTATCGAGGTAGTCGACACGACCCTCGATCATATGTCCGCCCTCTATCCCGATCAGGGCGGCTATCTTACCTTGCCACACGGCAGATTTAATTTCATCTACGGTCCTCGCTAACGTGATTACGTCTGGATTCTGGTCCATGATGTCCATGAGCGCGTCAATCTGTTTGTTTGCGTAGTTAAACCCTTTGCCTACGCCTTGTTGTTCGTCGCCCCATACGGCGAAAACCTGCACGTTTACCTTGCCCGCTTGCAGCCGGGGGATATCCGTGTGCCCCGTGGCGATGCCCTCGCTGATATCAAGTCCCCTACTCACCGATGCGTACAACACATCGTTGTGTGCGTCCAGCACGATCGCGTCTTGGTGGATGCAAGAGGCATCCTGCGCGATAGCGGGAAAATCGGCCACTATAAATAGACTAAACAGGAGAATCAGCGTGCGATGCATGGCAATGAATCAAAAATCAACGAACGGACTAATAGCGGCTGTCGCGGATGGCTTGGTAAATGGCGTCCTGTATCCGCCCGCGGATGCGCAGGTCGCCCAGCTTCGGGCTTACTTCGGGATGAACCCGATTGGATAGGAATATATAGACCAACTGTTCTTCGGGGTCTATCCAGATGCAGGTACCCGTGTATCCCGTGTGCCCGTAGGTGGCCTCCGATGCCAGTAGAGATGGGTATTGACTATCCGGTCCGGGTTCCTTTCGGTCAAACCCAAGTCCCCGCCGACTGGTTATCGACTGCTTGGACGTAAATAGATCGACGGTTTCCGGCTTGAAATATTGCACGCCGCCGTAGGTACCGCGATTGAGCATAAGCTGTCCGTAAATAGCCAGGTCATTGGCGGATGCAAAAAGACCTGCATGCCCGGCAATACCACCGGCCATAGCGGCGCCTTGGTCATGGACGTAGCCTTGTAGCAGCACGCCGCGAAATGCCCTGTCATACTCCGTAGGCACGATCCGTCCGCGTTCGAAGCGTTGGCGAGGATTATATCCAGCCGTCTTCATGCCCAACGGGCGATAGAATTGCTCTTGAATATAATCCTGTATGGGGACACCTGTCTGATGCTCGGCCACCTCCTTGATGACGTACATGCTGATATCACTGTAAACGTATTTGCCACGCGCATTAAGCTTTGATGAAAGCATCACGGGCCACATCACGTTTTCATAATAATCCGTCTTGATATAGGCACTATCCGCCACCTTGACGGAGTGCGTCGCTGACGAGTCGGTACGCAGATCGCCCTTTTTCAGATCTCGGTAAAACGGGATATACGGTATGAAGCCTGCTTCGTGCAACATGACCTCCCGTAGCGTTACGTCCGCCTTATTCGTATTTTTTGCCTGCATCAAGTAATATCCCATCGTGCTGTCCAGGTGGATCAGACCCTCTTCGACCAAGCGCATGGCCACGGGCGTGGTCGCCGCGATCTTGGTAATCGATGCCATGTCAAAAATATCATTGACGTGAGTCGGGCGCACCTTGTCGTAAGTATGATGCCCATAGGCTTTTTGAAAAATCACCTCGCCATTTTTAACGGCCATCACCACTGCGCCGGGCGTGGCCCGTTCGCTAATGGCTTCGGCCACAATTGCATCAATCGCTCCTTCAAGCGCTTGCTGGTCGAGCCCCGCCGAAGTCGCATCCGCATAGGCAAGGCGAATACGTTCCGTTGTAAAGCCGTGTCCGCGCACATATTGCAGGGAATACGACTGCCCGAGGCGATTGGTACACGCCAAGCCCCCGAACACGGACATGGCAGCATTTTTCAGTTCCCTGTCGTCGAGCCCCGGCACCCACAATATCGGGACATGGACATGATTGAAGCGGGCGAGCAACCGGCCGTCGCCAATAAGGATGACGACCACATGCTTACCCACCGCCTGGCTGTTAATGAAATGCAACAGGAAATCGTCGAATAAGTCCCGTTCCGTGACGGCAAAGAGCAGCGTATTGAAAAACTTAAGCCGCTCGTCGAGACCGAAAAAGCCTTCGTTGGTGGCGGGAAGAGCCTGATGGTCAATCTGCGCGTAGTTATCAAGCATATCTCTCAGGGGCTGCAGTTCCTGCCCGCCACGGCTGATTGTGGCTATTCGGCGCTCGTCAAGCCCTGTAAGCGGCACCCACCCTTTTTGGTTGTTGAGCAGCACGCTCTCGTTGGTGGCGATTGCATGCTGTTGGCCATACGCGGTCACCACCCAAAAAAGCATGGCGAGTAGGGGATAACACAATTTTCTGGGTCTCATACGACTAATATCGATAATATTTGTGCAAACCCGGACTTCGTAAAGGAATTTTTGTAATATTTGCTACGACCGCTATGACTAGAAATTATGTTTAACGTCGACAGTCGTTTTTATCGCTTTTTCTCGCGGCTGCAGAAAGCGCTAGAAATGGAATTGGACCTGAAGGCACTTTCGCCAAACGCATGTTTAATCTATGGAGACCAACTGGAAGTCAACCTAGTATACTACCGGCTTAGCGGTGGCCGGCGGATAACGTCTGGCGAAGCGGGCAAACGGGAAATACACGTCGACGAAGATCTCTGGATGCGCCGTCCCGACTTGTTGCTCAGCCGCATCGTAGCGCTGGCAGGATACGCCGCGCGCGTGCACGCCCGTGATACGGTAGTTAGCCGAATCGACAAGCGGATTGCGATGGAGTTTCAGGCCGAGCACCATCTCAATGTCGCGCTGCCTGGCAAGTACCGATATGGGCTATTTTGGGAAGGGGAACTCGTCGCTATTGCGGTGTTCAGCGGAGGCCGACGCATGCGTGGAGAGGCAGGGAGTTATCGGTCCTTTGAGCTGTTGAGGTTCTGCCATAAACAGGGCCTCCACATAGTAGGTGGACTTTCCAAGCTGATCGAAGGCTTCCGGAAGGATTTTGCCCCCGGCGACATCATGACCTATGCCGATAAAGACTGGACCGATGGGCAGGGCTATCAAAAAACTGGATTCCAACTCGTCGGAGAAGTCGAACCCAGTCTATTTTGGGTAGACTCCCGCACGGGGGAGCGCTATGCTGCCGACCACCTTCCCGAGTCTTTGGCAGGCAAAAGCGATAGCGTGCTGCGTTACGAAGGCTACGTGCCGGTCACCAACAGCGGTAGTTTGAAGTTAGTAAAACGTTTTTAGCGCCAGCCAAAACAGGAGCGCCTATCGGTTAAAAAATATTTAGTAATTTAGACGGTTAGGCCGTGGAACGTGAATCCGAAGGCTGACCTCACACCTTTAAAATATACTGACTAACACCAAAAAGAACATGAAACGAAAACTCAGAATGGGTATGGTAGGCGGCGGGAAAGAAGCCTTTATCGGCGCCGTGCACCGGATCGCCGCTAACATGGACGGCTTAATCGAACTGGTTTGCGGCGTTTTCAGCAGCAAGCCCGAGGTATCGCTCGAGTCGGGCAGGTCGCTGTTCCTTCCCGATGAACGCATTTACACCAGCTACCAGGAAATGATCGAAAAGGAAAGCCAGCGGCCGGAAGGCGACCGCATGGATTTCATCGCTATCGTAACGCCAAACTTTGTCCATTTTGAACCCGCCAAATTGGCCTTGGAGAACGGTTTCCACGTCGTGATCGAGAAGCCCA
>Ga0079224_100002585_pt1 | contig 22130 bp, 26 predicted proteins | sample Stecom2015_FD_80414 | JGI IMG/M metagenome (GOLD analysis project Ga0079224, IMG submission 80414) | Agricultural soil microbial communities from Utah to study Nitrogen management - Steer compost 2015 | ecosystem: Environmental > Terrestrial > Soil > Agricultural land | place: USA: Utah...
ACATCTTTATTGGTGAAGCTTTCAAATTCATTAGTTGTTTTAATGCTATACTTATAGTTAAGATTATTCCATTTAGTGTCCATTTGGGCAACTAATAACTCTTTCTTATCGGAGTCAGTGAGGATAAACTTGTTGCTTGAAAATCCCTTAATACGAAGTGAAAAGCTTTCTTCTAAATCGTTAAAAAAGGTTTTTATAAGTACTCCATTCCAACCAAGTTTAAATTCTAATATGGTTTTCTCTCCGTCCTTTAATTCAATTTTGGAATTCCATATTCCTTTTGCCTTAAGATGAAATTTAGCACCTTTGGATGTTTTTATTTCTGCATTGGAGGCATACCACTTTTCATAGATTAATTCTCCAATCTTTTCATTGTCAGAAGTCAGATAAAATACTAGCGAGTTTGTCGAATTTGCGACATAATTTGCCATATTATCAATATTTTAAAATTTAATTATAAAAAGTTCGGTTTTTACCTGCCCGCGAACGCCTTGCTAAACGCAGGGACGTTCTGGGTTTCTAATTATGTGAATTTATTCGCAAATAATTTAGACAACAAGTAGAACGTTGCCAATTTACATTTTGGTAACCTTGGGCCGGGTTATTGGTGTTTTCGATCGTGGGGCCTTAGGTTTCGAGTCCCGACTGCATTGGCGATTAGGTTTAGCTGTTGGCGGTCCGTTGTTTATTCTTTCGGTTTGTTCAGAAACCTTTCAATCATTGGTACAATAAATTCACTGTTCTTTCTGCCGAACTTTATTGTTGTGGTTTCGCCAATAGATTCTCCGTGTCCGCCTGGGATTATTGCTAATTCAGCGTTCTCAATTTGTCTGTGCAATTCAATGGCGTGTTCTGGCGTAATTATGACTTTGTCGCCAATGATAATTAAAGCCGGTGCTTTAATTTGTTCGTCTGGAATGTCCTTGAAATTTACAATTCTTTTTGCATTTCGGTCGTGCATTACCTGTAAACCGCTTGTATCAGGTGCAACTTGTTTGTATGCCTTTTTCAGTTGTTTGGGCATATTTTCCAATTTCGCTTATTATTTAATGCCCGCTCCAGGGGTTATGAAGTGATCGGGGGGGAGGTATCGGTCAACAAGGCACACCGCCTAACGATTTTACCGTATGACCATGGTCATTTTTACAAGCGTACCGGTCCCTTACATTTGGATGGCAATAATCCAACGCTATGGGGCAAATGACCAAGGATCCAAGAGATGGCAATAACCCTAAAACGGAATCCTTGGTGGTAGTGGTCATGGGACTTCCCGGTTCGGGCAAAAGTTATTTTGCCCAAAGGCTGGCGGAAACCTTGGATGCTGCCTATATCAACAGTGATCGATTGCGCAGGGAACTATTTCCGAAAAGGACCTATTCCGACTTGGAAAAGGCAAAGGTCTATGCGGTCATGTTAAAAAGGATGGAGGAGGCCATCGGCCAGGACAAAAATTTGGTCTTGGATGCCACTTTTTATAATAATAAGACCCGGGAACCCTTTATGGGCCATATGGGGAAAAGGATCTTTTTTATCGAGATTTGGGCTGATGAGGATATTATAAGGGAACGATTGGCGAAGGAGCGGCCATATAGTGAAGCCGATTTGGGCGTGTATCATTCGATCAAGCGGCAATGGGAACCCTTGGAACGGCGCCATTTGATCCTCCGCTCGACAAACACCAATATCGGTTCCATGCTCGATAAGGCCATTCAATACCTAAAACCATGACACGTGAACAAATAGGCCAATTGATCTTGGAAGGGGATTTTCCGGAAACCACCAAGAAAAAAAAGTTGATAGAGACCCACATCTCATGGGTCATCCTATGTGATGAATTTGTCTATAAGATCAAAAAGCCGGTCCGATATTCCTTCCTTGATTTTTCTACCATCGAATTGAGAAGGCATTTTTGCGAACGTGAATTGGAATTGAACCGGCGCATGTCGGAAAACCTCTATTTGGAGGTTCTACCGATCCGCGAGCTGAACGGGAAATATACCCTAGGGGGCCATGATGGCCCGGAGGTGGATTACGCCCTAAAGATGCGCAAACTCGATCCCCGGCGGCAAATGGACGTTCTCTTGGCAAAAAACAGGGTGGCGCCCTCGGACATAAAAGCCTTGGCGGAACATATAGCGGATTTCCATGGCAGGGCTACAATTATCCACCAAATCGATGTACTGGAAATACGGGAGAAATTCAATGCCCTAAGCGAGGAAAGGGAATTCCTCTCCCAGAACTTGGGCGAACAGATGGCACGGGAGATCGACCATGCCATAGCAACCTCCGATATTTTTTTAAATTCGAACAAAGACCTTTTGGAAGACCGTTTAAGGGCCCATTTCTATAGGGATTGCCATGGTGACCTGCATACCCGGAACATCTTTCTATTGCCCGCCCCCCAACCTTTTGACTGTATCGAATTCAATGATGGTTACCGGGCGATCGATGTGCTGAACGAAGTGGCCTTCCTTTGTATGGATCTCGATGCCATGGCTAGAAAGGATCTATCAGAATTATTCATTGCGCACTATGACCAAGTATTTCCAGTAATTGGGAGCGAGCGGGAGGCCCGACTTTTTATGTACTATAAATGTTACCGCGCCAACGTAAGGGCCAAGGTCAATAGCCTTCGTGCAAAGCGTGCGGAGGGTAAAAAGGATAGGGTCCAAGCCCTTTCCCAGGCAAGGAAATACCTAAGATTGATGAAATCCTACCAAAACGCCTTGGAACCGTCCTTCAATACCCCTAAATGCCCCCCTTAGATTTTCCCTTTATCCAGCGTGACCCTTTGATTTTTTACCCATCCGTACAATTTATCCGCATCATCCTTGTTGCACAACTGGGTACCTTCATGCATCGTGGCCGCCGAACCGCAGGCTACGCCATATTTTACCATTTCGCTGATCGACCTGCCTTCCAGCAGGCTGGCGACCATACCCGCTACCATACTATCCCCGGCGCCGACTGTGCTTTTTTGGAACACCGTGGGTGCCGGTACATACTCCGTTCCCTGTTTTGTGGCCAACAGTGCCCCTTTGGCCCCCAAGGAAACGACCAGGATCTCGCAATGGTGGCCGTCCAAGAATTTTTTCGCAATGGACTCGAGTTCGAAGGCCGAAATGGTTTTCAGGCCACATAATGTGCCCAACTCGCCCAGATTGGGCTTCATGATATAAATTTGGGATTTTGAGGCCTGTACCAAGGCCTCCCCGGAGGTATCCAAAATATAATGTGCCCGTTTTTTATGGGCCATGTTGGCTACCTGAGCATAAAAATCGACCGGTATTCCAGGGGGTAAATTTCCACTGGCCACCAAAAAATCGCCTTCTTGTAGGTATTGTTCCAATTGGTTGAGCAGCGCTTCCCATTCCTTTTGGCTTACCACTGGGCCCGGCATGCCAAAACGATATTGCTGATCGGTGATCGAATCGCTGACGGCAAGGTTTTCTCGGGTCCATCCGCAAATCGGCACAACCGATTGCTCGATACCCTTCTTGTCCAATAGTGCTTTGAGGTATTCACCTGAGGGGCCGCCTGCCAGATATATGCACTGCGATTCCTGCCCCAATTTTTTTAGTGCGCGGGCAACATTGATGCCACCTCCCCCCGGGTCGTAGGTTGGCGCGCTACAACGCAGTTTGGCATTGGGACGGATGCCCGCTACGGAAACGCTCTTGTCGATTGCGGGGTTCATGGTAAGTGTGATTACTTTTTTGTGCATGTTGGCATTCTTTTTTGGTGGATAAAGGTTGTTTGGGTTTTTAAAGATCTCCCCACCCCGATGGACTAATAGGGTAGATCGTTCTCCAGTGATTTTAGGGTATCTTGTTCCATCAGGGAATTTCTTTTTCCTTGGCATCCAGGTTTTCCTCAGTGGCCCGTACAATAGCTTCCAGGACGGTATCCATTTAAAAATGCTCGATGGCCGGTGATCCTTACATTTTTCATAGGGGTCCCCAAGGGACCCAAGAGGGAATCCATCCCTTTCTTTAGCCACCCCCTTTACAGTGCCCACCTTGATATGCCCCCCACCGCTATCCATGCTCTATAGGAATGCTTTAACCACAGATCCAGTAATTAAAGGCTTCAAAGCATACGCTGGAAACCTCAAAGTCCAAGTTGGGAAATTGATCCTGCACTTGTCCATGAAGCTTGCCCTCGGGTTCCTTAGGTGGAAAAACCACCATTTCCACCCTTTATGCTGAAAAGCAGTTTATTTGATTAGGATATGGTCGGCTGTACCGTTTTCCCCTTGATTTCCATTATTTTAATACGGTACACCGTATGCACCCCATGGGAATTCAGGGTATTGGAAAAGTCTTTGATAAAACTTGGCCGTTGATGACCTGACTTGACCATTACTTTCTTCACGCCCTCGGAAAAAATGTGAAGCTGGTATTTTGCATCCGTACCTGACAATTCTTCAAAATGGCCAATAATGAGAACCGATTTCCATTCCACAAAAGAGGTGATGTGGTCCACCAGAATGGAAACTTGGTTGTTTTTCCGCATGGCCACAATTTTATCCCCTGCCCCGGAATAACTCAAAATGCAGTGATGTTCCTGATCATAATAATAAGTTATGGGAAGAATAATGGGAATGCCGTTGGAAATGAATCCAATACGCCCTATATAGTTATCACTAACAAATTCCAAACATTCCGCTCTGGTTAAATCTTTCATAGTTCAATATACCGTTTCATAAAATAGGCCTTTGGGAAGGGCAACCTATGGATACTCCCTACATGAAGCCTAATTTACATCTTTATCGAATCACTTGGAATGACTTAGATCAGGCAGTGAAATGACAGTTAAGTTGTTTCCAATGGAATACCCGACTAGCACCATTATTGCATTTTAAGGTTCCCTATAATTTTGCCATAACCCAAGGTCTGGCGGAGTATAAATTTAATATCAAAATCCATTGGTTTCCCTATAAAATGCATGATTTTGAGCATTTTATATTCAGGTGCCTTGCTTTAATCGCAAACTATTGCCGCAAACCGCCCATTTACAGGATATTGACCGGTAGATGGAGGCACCGGTCAAAGTGGACCACCCCGGGGGGCCATAACCGTGGGACTCAAACTGCTCCCGGGCCGTTGGTGGAAGTTTTTTCCCTTTTCCCCAAGAGCTTTTCAAGGTCGGATTGCTCCGCTACTTCTTGTTTTAAAAGAAATTGGGCAAGGTTCTCCAATTCATTCCTATGGCCCTCCAAAAGAATTTTGGCCCGCTCGTAGGCCTTGACCACCAAATCCCTTACCTCCTTGTCGATCAATTTGGCCATTTCCTCACTGTACGGTTTCCCCAAAACTTGTTCGTTCTGGCCGGTGGAGTCGTAATAACTGATGGGGCCCACCTCTTTGTCCAAACCATAATAGGCGATCATGATATAGGCTTGTTTCGTCACTTTCTCCAAATCGTCCAGGGCACCAGAGGATGGCTCACCAAAAACGATTTCCTCGGCCGCCCTGCCGCCCAAGGAAGCACAGATTTGGTCCATAAACTGTGACTTGGTAACAATTTGCCGTTCCTCGGGCAGGTACCATGCCGCACCCAATGCCTTGCCCCTTGGAATGATGGATACCTTGACCAGGGCGTCCACGTGTTCCAAATACCAACCCGCCACGGCATGCCCAGCTTCATGGTATGCCACGATTTCCCTTTCCTTGAGGGAAACGATCTTGTTCTTTCGTTCAATTCCCCCGATGATCCGATCCCGTGCAGATAAAAAATCTACCTGTTCCACGGTTTTCTTTTTCTCTCGTGCTGCAATCAGGGCCGCTTCATTACAGATATTGGCAATATCGGCCCCTGAACACCCGGGACTGAGTTTGGCCAGGAGTTCCACATCCACATCCTTGGCGAGTTTCAGTGGCCGTAAGTGTACCCCAAAGATTTCGATACGTTCGGAGCGATCGGGCAGTTCGAGATAAATATGACGGTCAAACCTTCCAGGGCGCAATAGGGCCTTGTCGAGTACATCGGGCCGGTTGGTGGCCGCCAATACGATTACTCCAGCATTCTCGCCAAAACCATCCATCTCTGCAAGAAGTTGGTTTAGGGTACTTTCGCGCTCATCGTTGGCCTGAAAGGCATTGATCTTCCCCCGCGAACGCCCCACGGCATCAATTTCATCTATAAAAATGATACTGGGCGCTTTCTCCTTGGCCCGATTAAAAAGGTCCCGTACCCTCGAAGCCCCCACACCGACAAACATTTCCACAAATTCCGATCCCGAAATGGAGAAAAAAGGAACTTTGGCCTCCCCGGCCACTGCTTTGGCCATAAGGGTTTTTCCAGTTCCCGGAGGACCGACAAGCATGACACCTTTCGGAATTTTGGCCCCCAATCGGGTATAGTCCCCTGGATTTTTGAGAAAATCGACTACTTCCATGACTTCTGTTTTGGCTTCTTTGAGTCCTGCGATATCGTTGAAGGTAACAGGGCTCTTGGTTCCCTTTTCAGTAAGTTTGGCCGTGGTTTTTCCAAAGTTGAACAATGCGTCGCCCCCTTTTCCACCGCCCATTCTGCGGAGAAGGTAAATCCAGAAAATCAGAAAGAAGCCCAAGGGCAACAACCACGATAATACATTGGACCAGTTGGTGCGGTTTTCATACCGGACATCAATTTTATCCGCCCCGGGGATGTTTTCTTGGCTCTTTTGTAATTTGGTCTCAAAGCCTTCCACCGAACCTATGGTAATGTAGTAGTGCGGACCTTCATTGGGGGATATAAAACCTTTGGTGACCTCTTTATATTCGGGCTCTTGGAGTAGTTCTTTTTTTAGGTAGATCTCAGCAATCCCTTTGTTGACGATCACAATGTTTTCAATGGCGTTATTGACGAGCAAGGTTTCTTCCATTGCTGACCAACTGATTTCCTTGGGCCCTCCAGTGCGGTTGAATAAAATGGTCAATAGCAGCAAAATGGCCAACAATGACCAGTTGATCCAATTAAAGTTAAAATCTCCATACGGGGATTTCTTTGGCGGTGCGGGCTTTTCAACTTTCCCGCTTTGTTTCGTAGCATTCATATTTTGACGCATCCCTCAGTTCTATTGATTTACCAAGGCGCATGCACCAAACCTAGTCCTTTTCGCCAGTATGGGAAATGATATCGATCATTTGCACCGGTCCGCAAATGGAGCGATCGCCCTGGGCATGGGTGCTATTTTGGTTTGGGGAGCCCAGGGCCCCACTTGTTTATCCTTTCGTCTTTGGGGATGGAATGATATTTTTCAGGTCTTTCGGCAATAGCCCCTCAAATGTCGGCCAGCGCAGCTCGATGGTGCTTCCCACAAATTGGTCTTCATAGGAGGGTACGGCCATGGCGGCACCGTAGCCTTCGGGTTGGCCAATCTGCCCAAGGACAACCTTCTTGGTTTCCAAAGTGACCTTATCGATCAAGATACCCTTACCGGTGGTCAACAACTTTTTGTATAATAGAAAATTCCCTCATGTACTTCCACGGTGCCGATGGCCCCATTTTCATAGAGGGTCCAACCAGCTAAGGGCGTTGCCAAGGTCGTGGAATCAAAGGCGATACCCATGAAATGGGTAATCGTCTGCCGTTCTGGTGACGGTGCTTCCGGTTTTTTGACCGTTTGGGACACCGGTTCCAGTATGGTCTGCACCACTTTTTGTTCACAGTTCAAAAAGGCAGGGCATAAAGAGCAATAATGGTCGTGTAATCATTTCCATTTTTTTTATCCCCATTATGGAATGATTGCCTTCATACTGGAGCTGAGTATTGGGGGCCATGGGGTCATTCCGCAAAGAATGGACATTGGGTAAATTATTTGATACTATCAATTTATTGCGAATATTTTTCAAAGTATGGACCAACTGATCGGGATCATCAGAAATGATAGGTTGCACGCCTACTTTTACAGGATGAACCAATAAAAAATGATGATATGGCAACTAAAAAGGTAGATATGGTCTTGGCCCTATTGGCAGGGACCATTGTCGGAGCGGGAATCGGGATTCTTTTTGCTCCGGATAAAGGAACGGACACCAGGGAAAAATTAAAGCGCAAAGCCCAGGATGTTACCCATGATTTATCCGAGAAGACGTCCCGCGCCATGGATGAACTCTCTCAAAGTGTCCAGGAAAGGAGAAAGAAAATCGAAGAAAAACTCGAAGATGTGATATCCAATATGAGCTATAAGGCCGAGGATATCATAGAATCATTGGAATATAAATTGGAAGAGCTAAAAAGGAAAAACGAACGGTTACATAAGTAGGTTTGATATGTTTGAGGATTTAAAGGAAAACTTCAGGGGTACGGATGACAGCATACATGCCTATGTGGAACAAACACGGGAGTACTATGAACTCAAGATCTTTAGGATATTGATGCATCTCATGGACCATGTCCTGGGCTGGTTCATTGTGGCGATCTTGTTGTTTTTGGCCTTGGTGCTTTTTTCCATTGCCGTTTCCTATGGTTTGGGGGTTGTTTTTGACAGCATGGTCCTAGGATTTGTGGTCGTGGGGCTGTTCTATTTGCTTCTTATCGGATTGTATGCCCTTTTAAGGAATAAATTGAGCGGTCCCCTGATCAAAAAGGTTTCCACTTACTATTTTGATTGAAGATGAAGGCCCGCTACCATTCCTTCGCGGAAATAGACGAAAGGTTAAAGGTCCTAAAACTCAAAAGACAGATTGAGGTGGAAAAAATGAAGCTCAATCTGACCCTGGGACAACAAAATCTTCGACTTTCACTTTTGAAAAGGGAATTGCCCATGATTATATTTGCCAAATTTTACCAAAAAATCCAACACCTATTCCACTAAATATTAAGCGGTTTTGTCAGACGCTATTTGGGAAGACCGTTGTTCTTATCAATCTAGGCATTGATCTATGGCTGTAGCCTTCGGAAAATCCACAGTCTATATCCAAAAATAGGGGGGGAGTGATCCTCGTTCCTCTTGGTCGGTTCATTTACGGAAAATGGCATAGCACTCCGGGATGGGAACGGGCATTTCCATCTTGTCCATTAAAAATATCCTACCTCGCTGGAGCAGCAGTATTTATCCCCATCAAATTCTCCAAGGGTTCGCCACAAGACCGGTGTTCGCAACTTATTTTTAAAAGCTTGTTGGTTGGGTCCTAGATTCCCCATACCTCCAGATCGTATTGGATAAAAAGCGTGTCCACCCTGCCCTGAATGGCCATTGGGACTATGGCATTGAACTGTTGTGGGGTTCTCTCCCTGTCTGGGTGACACTGGAACATCGTCAATTTTTCGTTTCGTTCCTGTTCAAAATGGGGACTTAAAGGCTTCCAAGCCCCGATTTGCCGTTCATCCGGACTTAGGTCAGTTGGATGGCATGAAAGATGATTTTCAAAAAGGTGGGGATAGGAATTGGCCTTTTTTTAGATTTAAATCTGCCCGTCCGGCCCTGCGAGGGGCAAAGGAGTATTTCCTGCACTTAAAATGGTGGACAACCCACGGTCAATACCTCTAAAAAAAATCAGGCTTTATCTTTTCCATCATCTTTCCCCTCACCTTGGCCATGGAATATGGCTTCCCCTTACGCTTGCTGTTGGCTTTTGAATGGCCAACTTTTCTGTTCCTGGCCATAACCGACTTGATCTTCCTTTGGGGAAGGGATTTTTTCCTCAATGTAAATTTCCTTAATGCTGTACCGGCGGCCCGTTTAAGGTTTCCGCCATCCACAAAAAGGGGCATCAGGGGAACCAGGTAGAATACAAAGGAATACTGCTCCAAGGGGAAAACTTTATGGGAGGTTGTAAAGTCATGAAAAATTGCGGGGAAATAAAAAGGGCAAGAACATCGCTGCTGAAGTTCCAAGGGAGTTTGGCATCGATCAATTCTTGTATAGGGGCGGCATGGGCACTAAATGCTTTTTGGTCATTTCGCTGATCCGCCAGATTAGGTTTCACAGCCTTCAAAAGGTTTTTGGGCAAAAGCCAATCATGGTCCTTGGGAACGGCTTCCCCTGTTCCATGGGTAGGCCTATAAATTGAAATACAGGGAGCGGCATGTGCTCCAGCCAAGAGTTCCATATCCTCTTTTATCATGGTCCATTTAAATCCATAGGTAATTCAAAGAAACCCCTATTTCCTTTACATGGATATGATTTGGGCCATCACATCAAGCAGTGCCATTGACCGAGGTCATTTCACCAAACTGTTTTATTCACCATTTTTAACCATAATTTTTAAATGCAACAACCCATGGCACTGAATTTTAATCAATATGCCCAGGAAGGCCATACTTTCTTGAATGAATATGCCAAACAAATGGGCATGGGAAAAGATACAGATAAAGCGGGCAGGATATTTGTATCCATCATGCATGCCCTACGGGAGCTCATATCTGTGGAAGAATCGCTGCAACTGATTGCCCAACTGCCCATGTTTCTCAAAGGCCCCTACATAAATGGATGGAACCCAAGGGAAAAGAAACCGGACATCAAGCACGTGGATGAGTTTATAGAACTGGTGAAGCGTTTTGACGGTCGCGCTGCCATCCACGATTATGGTGAGGAGAACGATCTTGCGGAAATCTATATCGATGTCACATTTTTATTTTTGAGAAGATATGTGTCCTTGGGCGAGATGGAGGATATACGGAACGAACTTCCCAAGGACCTCAAAAGTATGATATATACCAATTTGATGTTCTAATAAAAACTGAAAGACGGTATGAGATCCATGGCAAATAGCCCTTTAACTGGTTTAGATCATTGCTGCAAACCAGCTTGTAATCTGCCTTCATATAACCTAAAAACATGCATTATGGAACTGAAATATTTAGTGGGGATGGCTTTTATGGCTTTCCCAATTGTACTGGGCGCACAAACGCTGGAGACAATAAATGATCTAACGGTCAAAATAAAGGGGTTGGACGAAGTGGGACCTTTCAGCGAAGGCTTGGCAGCGGTCCGCAAAGACGGTAAATGGGGCTTTATAGACCAAGCGGGTAACCTGGTCATAGATTTTAGGGATAATGTGGTCTGGAACCAAAATGCGGAGGAGTCGCAGGGTGATATTAAGGCTATCAGGTATCCAAAATTTAAGAACGGTCTATGTGCCATCCAAGAAATAAAGGATGGGGGAATTCCATTTTACGGGTTTATGGACACCCAAGGAAAAATTGTAATCGAACCAGAGTATCTGAATGTTACAGGTTTTAAGGATGATAGGGCCATAGGGGTTTACTGTAGAAGAACTTTCAGGGGGAAAAATGACTTTCAGCTTGATATTTATGAATATGCCTTTACCGAAGTTGTTCTGAATACCCAAGGTGAAATTATTTGGCCCATTGGTAAAAGAGAAAATATCTCCATGATAAAAAAGAGATACCAGACACCACATTTGACGGCATCCTTCATTTCGCCCGATCTGATACTGGTAAAGACCGGCAAGAATGATTTCCAAATCTGCAATATCAGGGAACAAATCCAGAAACTATGAACAAGTGAGATCATAAGGGAGCCATGATCACAGGAGGAGCTGCAGGAATAGGCAAAGGGACAGCCAAAATTTTCTTAAGGGAAGGAGCCAAAGTGCCTGTGGTGGACATTGTCCAAAAGGCCTTGAAAGAAACAGAACAAGAGTTCAACCACGCCCATGTTGACCCTTGGATTGCAGTGGTATCCAAAGTGGTGGATGTAAGGAGCTATGTACAAGTGGCTTTGAAAAAATTTGGAAAGTCTATGTATTTTTCAACACTGCGGGCATTCAGAGGCCGAGGACTTCCTTACGTCCGTCCCTGCACAAGGGCTACGGTTGCCTAAACGGTCTTGTTGATCACCTTGGAGGACCCCCTGATTATGAGGACGATCCCGTCCATCCATACGATAAGATGGACTGGCTGCGAGGAGCGGTTCTCCCAGGCGACAATGTCCGCCGCCACCTTTTCGGTTGTCCTTGATAGGGTGGAAGTGGAGATGTCAAAATTATAGACCTCGCGTATCTGGTCCTGGATGTCACTATGGCTCTTTCCCTTGGCATAGCGGGATACAATCACCTTTTCAATCCCATCGGCCATGTTCCCCTCCTTGGGGACGGCCACGGGGTTGAACCTGGCATCCCTGGGGAAGGATATCCCGGACCCCTGGGAAAGAGGTAGGCAACTTCTTCCTGGAATGGCCATTGCGGGAGTTGTCGTCCTTGGACCTCTGGTGCCTATCCTTATCAAGGTGGCCGTCCAGTTCCCCTTCCAGGATCTACTCGATACCGCGCTTTTGGAGTTCCTTCAGAAAACCGTTGGGCTTGTCCCCCGATTTGAACTGCTCCAGGAAATCGTCGTTGAACAATCCTACTTTCTTCATTATGTGCAAATATTTAAAATTGGATAAAAAAATTAGCGGGGGCATATGCCCCCGCTAATTCTCTATTTACACACATTATAAAATAGTCCTTTTCCAATCTTGTTCCATCCTCCCCATGGACATAGAACGGGTAGGGAACTTTTTCTTGCTCAAGGTTTTCCTCCCTGGGAAGGATAAACCTGTCTTTCTGATACCATTTATGACAATATTCCGTATTGATACTGCCGTCCCGGTTGTTTCCATAATCGGTGGGATGGTACATCAGCATGCCACAATGTTGACAGATGTTTGAAGATTCCATGCCTTTTTTTCAAATGGATCAATCACTTTCTTCAAGGGATTCTATCACTCTCTTGAGTTTGTCCCTGACCTCTTCCGCTATCCCGGTCAGTTCCTCATTGTGTATTCCCATCATCGAAGCGATGGGATTCACTGCAGCCACCTCTATATTGCCCTCTTCGGCTTCCCTTACGATTACATTGCAAGGAAGCATGGTGCCTATCTTGTTCTCGATCTGGAGTGCCTTATGCGCAAATGGGGGGTTACAGGCTCCCAAGATGGTGTATTGGGGGAAATGCACATCCAGTTTCTGCTTCAGGGTATTGCGGATGTCAATTTCTGTCAGCACCCCGAAACCTTGGTTTTTAAGAGCCGAGACGGTCCTTTGTATGGCTTCCTCGAAAGGTAGGTTGAGAACTGTACTGAAATAATATTCCATTTTCATCAGGATGGGTTAAAGTGGGAAAATATTGAGCCATTGCCAAGGGAAATGGACAGAACTTAAATGGAAACAGGGAGCCTAGACCCCCTGTTTCTTTCAAAAGGTTTGAGTTGCTTTCTACCTTAAACTTTCTCCGTATCATCGTATTGCTAAAATGACCAAGAACGAGTGTACAGTGGACAATCCAAACCTTTCTGGTCTATGTATCTTCTCAGATCATAGACATTCAATGGGGTGTTTTCCATGGAGAGGAGGATTGTTCTTCGCATTGGGAATCAATGCGTTCGATGTACAAATCCTCGTGCCCTATTAAAACACCTTTATGACCGTTGGGCAATTTTTCCAATCAATTATTTTTTTTGATTTTTTAGAAACCGGGACATCGAAATGCCCCGGTTCCACAGAAGAAGTTATCCTATCCAACGCTCTCTATCCCGTATATGCTACTTTTGTTTATCCCTAAACCTTTTCACATTTCCAAGAGGAGTCATGGAATGGTCGTACCTCCTTCTGTATTTTTTATACCCCCGCGGTTTTTTTTCTTCAAAGAACGTATGATATCGTAATCTTGGTACTAAATTAGGGCCATTGTTCCGGAAGTGGAATGATTTGGATCAGCTTGGTGATTTTTTTCAAACTTTAACATTTCGGACACCATGGTTGATTCCTGGGCAAAGTCAAGCCAAGGACGTACTTTTTCCGCCAACCATTCGTTTCTCTGCCTTGTTGATGTTCTTGATACCTTTCAACAACGCATCGGGATTAAAGGAAATGCTGTCGATGCCCTGATCGACCAAAAATGCCGCAAACTCGGGAAAATCACTGGGGGCCTGGCCACATAGCCCAATTTTGGTCCCGGTTTTTTTTGCGGACGCTATAGCCATGGAGATCATCTTTTTGGCCGCGGGTTCATTTTCATCAAACAAATTGCCCAAGATCTCGGAATCCCGGTCGATGCCCAAGGTCAGTTGTGTTAGATCGTTGGAACCGATGGAAAATCCATCAAAGAGCCGTGCAAACGCTTCGGCCAAGATCACATTGCTGGGAATTTCCACCATCGTATAGATTTCCAGCCCATTTTCTCCCCTTGTCAAGCCGTTTTCCTCCATCATCAAAAGCACTTTCTTTCCTTCCGATGGGGTACGGCAAAAGGGCACCATCAATTTTAGGTTGGTCAATCCCATGGTATCCCTCACCTTTTTTATGGCCGCGCATTCAAGGGCAAATCCGGCTTTGTACCGTTCACTGTAGTAACGGGACGCCCCCCTAAATCCCAGCATCGGGTTTTCTTCCTCGGGCTCAAAATCTTTCCCTCCGATCAGGTTGGCATATTCATTTGTCTTGAAATCGCTCAGACGCACAATGACTTCCTTTGGATGAAAAGCCGCGGCTATGGTGGCAATTCCCTGTGAAAGTTGGTCTACAAAATAATCTGCCCTGTTCCTATAGCCTTTGGTGAGTTCTTCAATCTCCTTTTTTATCCCCCCATTTGGGATGCTTTCGAAATTCACCAAGGCCATGGGGTGGATCTTCACCAAATGTGTAATGATAAATTCCATACGAAGCAGCCCTACGCCATCATTCGGAAAAAAAGAAAGGTGGAACGCACTCTCGGGATCGGCCAAGATCAGTTTGACCTCGGTTTTGGGTTTGTGGACATTGGAGAGATCCACTTTCTTTTCCTCAAATTTCAAGGCCCCGTCGTAAAGATGGCCTGTTTTGCCCTGGGCACAGGAAAGCGTCACCATTTGGCCCAGCTCGAACACATCGGTGGCGTTGCCGCAGCCAACAACGGCCGGCACCCCCAATTCGCGGGCCACGATGGCCGCATGGCTGGTTCGTCCCCCTTTGTTGGTAATGATGCCGCCCACTTGTTTTAGGAGGGGATCCCAATCGGGAGTTATCGCATCGGTCACGATCAGGTGTTCCGAAGTCAGGTTTTTGGCTTCCTGGGGAGAATTCAGTTTGACCACCTTTCCGACCTTTATTTTGGTGCCCACAGCATTTCCTGAAGCGAGCATGGTCCCCTTTTCAAGAAGCCTGTACTGTATATAGGTGTTCTTGTCCTTGCCCTGATGTACCGTTTCCGGTCGTGCCTGAATGATGAAAAGCGCACCGGATAGCCCGTCCTTCGCCCATTCAATATCCATGGGCTTTTGGTAGTGGTCCTCTATGGCCAGGGCCCAATGGGCCAATTGTCCTATTTCTTCATCGCTGAGGACAAACAGCTTCTGCTTGGAAACCGGGGTTGGGATGTTCAGCGTTGGCTCCCCCGAACTTTCCGTGTTGTAGATCATGGTCAAAGGTTTGTCGCCCTTCTTTTTTTGGAGAATTGGAAAATGCCCTGTCCTTAGGCTGGGTTTGAAAACATAGAATTCATCGGGATTGACATTGCCTTGTACGATGTTTTCCCCAAGGCCCCAAACCCCGGATAACAAAATGACATTTTCAAAACCGGATTCAGGCTCCAGGGTAAACCCTACGCCCGAACAGCCCATATCTGCCCTTACCATTCGCTGCACACCTACCGACAGGGCGACCTCGGCATGTTTAAAACCCTTGTCGTTGCGATATTTGATGGCCCTGTCCGTATATAGGGAGGCAAAACATTTTTTTACCGCTTCCAGCAGGGCCTTTTCTCCTTGTATATTCAAAAAAGTGTCGTGCTGCCCGGCAAAACTGGCACCGGGAAGGTCTTCGGCCGTAGCACTGCTCCTTACCGCAACAGTGGTAGGGCCACCCTTATCAAGATTTTGGTAGGCTTCGACTATCTTATGTGAAAATTCTTCTGATAAGGTTCCACCCAATATCGATTCCCTCGCCTTTTTGCCAATTTCCCTTAGGTTGGTATATGTATTTGTATCCAAACCTGCCAAAACGTCTTCCAAATGCTTTCGAAGCTGATTTTTATCCAAAAACTCCCAGAAGGCATCCGATGTGGTGGCAAAACCATTGGGCACCTGAACCCCTTGCTTGGTCAATTCATTGTACATTTCACCCAAGGAGGCATTTTTCCCACCAACTTTTGCTAGGTCACCGATATGTATTGCTTTAAAAGGTTTGATGTAATCATCCATGGCTAGGGATTTAATTGACAAATTTCCGGGCACAGCGAATATTTTCCAATGACTTGGGTCAGTCCGTTGGATTCCCAGGAGGTAAATTTTGGCAGTGACCATCCTGTTTTCAATCGATTACAAATGAGCTTCTTAAAATGATTTTGGATGATCTGGATCATTGTGCGAGGCACCCTTCCCTACTAGTTTTGTACGTATGGGGCGATTATTTGGAACGGAGGAATTGTCAGAGGTAATTGTATATGCCCCCAATTACAAGTATTTGAACAACATCGACACTGAGGAAGAGGCTTCCATACCTGTTGAAATGCTCAGGAGAAAAGTTGCGGCCTGTGACATGGACGGTATGGATTATCCGCAGCGCGGAAAGGTTTGACATTGATCTGCCCAATACCGTGAAAAAGGCCGTATGGACAGATTTCCGCAGTGGACCATTACCAAGGACATGGATTTGGTGACTTACGACAATGAAAAAGGGGTCACCAAAAAGTACAAATTGAAACTGGAGAATGGGGGACAAGGTCCTGCGGATAAAAGTGGACGAGCACGGAGAATATCTATAAGTTCCGGCCTATGCCGAGCTATTTTATAAACCCTAAAACTATAAACTCATGTCAGTATTAAAGGTCATTGAAATTTTGGGAAACTCCACAGTGAGTTTCGAGGATGCCGTAAACAACATTGTCAAAGAGGCGTCAAAATCGGTGAGGAACATCAAATCTGTTTATGTGAAGGACATGCAGGTCTGTGTAAAGAACAACCGAATTTCCGAGTACCGTGTGAACGCAAAGGTCGCTTTTGGAATCGAAGGAGAATAAATTATTTTCAGGGAGTTGGTTCTCTGCGAGTGGCCCGAACCGGTCTTCCGGTTTCGGGCCCTATTTTTTGCAATGATCGGTAGATCATAAAAAAAATCGTACGGTTGATCTACTTCATGTGCTTCACATGGGTCCGATATCCATATTTTCCATAAAAACGGTAAGCCATGGGATTGGGTAGCGGAAGTTGCTTTGAAGCCTTGTGGGCGTAAAGGAGGGACTTGAGCCTTCCATGGCGATGGCAGGTAAAGCATTTCACAGGTACGGCCATTAAGAGCACAAAGGTGTTGATCAAACATTCCACAGCAATGGGGATTAAGGTCCCAGCTCCTTCCCTTGGGCGGCTACTGAGGGATAATCTCAAAATGATGGTGGATATCCTGAAAATGGGAAGGCATGCCCCCGGTCCTTGATCAAGGGTCGATTGTGCAAATGCTCTATTCCATAAATTCGATGGCCTCTTCCTGGGAGAGCTGCTCGAAGTCTGAGTAAAACTGCCCCACAGCCTGAAAATTATGGGGGGTTAGAAGCCAGATTACCTCATCAATGTACTGGGAATCCTGAAGGTTTTGAATGGCTCCCCTAGGCGCTACGGGAACGGCGACCACTGTTTTCTGTGGATGTTGGTACTGGACCAATTGGGCCGTCACCTTTAGGGTATTGCCGGTGGCGATGCCATCATCCACAATAATGATGATTTTATCCTTCAAAGCTACAGGGCCCCTGATCCGATGGTACCTTTCAAATCTGCGCTGCAGTTTTTTGCGGATCTGTTCCGTTTGCTCGGCGATGTAGCTTCTGGCCACTCCGTGGTCATCGCCGGGCACCACGTTTTCCAGGCTTACCCCCCCCGATGGCGTATTCCTTGTCATAGGGGTGGCCAATTTTTTTGGAAAGGGCCACATCCAATGGGGCGTTCAGGGCTTTGGCAATGATGGCGCCCAAGGGAAGCCCACCTTTGGGTATGACCAAAACCACAATGTCCCGACCTTTGTACTTCATCAGCCTTTCTGCCAGTTGCAGGGCGGCATCCTTTCTGTCCCTAAAGATTTCCATCTGTATTCTTTTTAAACCATTTCAATAGCCAGGCGCTTGAAGCCTCCGCAACTTGCTTTAACTGGTCCGGCTCCTCGAACAAATGTCCCGCATCGGGTATGATTTCCAATTTCTTCCCGCATTTGAGATTTTCATAGGCCCTTTGGTTCAGGGAAAGTACATCAGTGTCCAGGGAGCCTACGATCAATAGGGTCGGTGCCTTTACTTGGCCCAGTTCGTCCATGGCCGGATCCAGGCTTCCCCCACGGGTTACCACGGCCTTTACGGCCCCGCCAAAAAAAGCAGCTGCCCGTAGGGTCGAAGCGGCACCTGTGCTGGCACCAAAATAGGCTATGGGCAATCCTTGGGTACGGTGGTGTTCCCGGACCCATTTCGTTGTGTTGATAAGGCGTTGGGTAAGTTTGTCGATGTCCAACCTGTTTTCATGGACCTGGTCCTCAGATTCGGTCAATAGGTCGAACGAAAGTGTGGCCATCCCGTTCCCTTGCAATATGTTGGCGAGATAATTGTTCTGCGTACTGAACCGTCCGCTACCGATTCCATGGGAAAGGAGCACTAGGCCTTTGGGGCTGGAAGGGATGTCCAAAAATGCCTCCAAGACAACATCTTTCAGGGATATGTGCACGGTTGCATGTCTTTCTTCCGTTTCCATAGTCTTGCTAAAATGAAGGCTGAAGGTAGCCCAAAGACTTTCCCCCATCAATGATTAGGGTCATATACCGTGGGATCACCGGGATGATCGACGTCATTTTAAAGCTGCGTACAATGGATTAATTTTAATCGGTAAATCTCTTGAAGTCAATAGGGTGTGCCATTTTGACCCATGGGTTGATCAAGATCCGGCCTGTACTATGAAAACCTTGAATTGTATCATGAACCCAATCTTGCCAGCGGCACACTCCGTGGAACCAAAGCATCCAAAGCGCTGCCCTTTTTTGGATGGGGATCCTCTGGCCCTTCCGGAATTGTCCCCTCCCCATTGGGGCAAAAAAGGCTTTGGAAAACAACCTGCAATGTATGTATGAACTGGTGGAACATTGTATAAATATACCCACTGGTGGGGTGCGCCCCTTACACAAGGAACCTCAAAAATTGAGCATATGAAAGTGAAATGGTACAAATTGATGGTCTGGATCTTGATCGTGATCGTGGTCCTGTTTTTCTTATTGACGATCTGGTACAGGAACAACTATTCCATGGATGCCGTGATGACGTATTCGGTATATTCCCAAACGTTTGACAAAAAACTGCTCATTGCCACCCAGGGAAGCACATTTAAAGATTCCTTGGTACAAAATGTCGTCCGCTATTATGAAAACGATTCCGTTTTCATCAAGGTCATTGATGTATCCACACTTCCGGCGGTAAATCCCACCGATTTTAATGCCACATTGATCTTACATACCTGGGAATATGGAAAGGCCCCGAAAGGGGTGGTGGCATTTGTGGAAAAGAACAGGGAGCATCTTGAAAAAGTGGTTGTGTTCGCGACATCTGGGGAGGGAAACAACGGCATAGGGGGGGTCGATGGTCTCACAGGGGCCTCCCTCATCAAGGATGTGTCCCTTTATACGGACCGGATATTGTTGGAATTGGATGCTTTACTCCCCCGTGAAAAGAACCACGCCTATTTTCGGGAAACCCAATACAGATGATGGCCCATGACAGGTTCCCCTTGATTTTGACGGTTGGGGGAATGGGTCGCAACCGGGTGTTGCGTGAGGGACCATTTTGGGACAGGGCCGGGATCGAACATCATTTTGGAGACCATGGAACTTACCCCCGACACCTTGGAATTGCTCCCAGCACGATATTTTCCAGGAACCCTTCGGGAAAGATAATAGAATCACCCCATGGGCTTTTTTAAAGGAGGGGCCAAGCATGTGGCAAGGATCTGCAATAGGAATAGGACCAAGAATGTCCCTAAAGTTGGGCTGGGGGTCAGGGGTTGTCCCTTCTTCCCACACTTTTGTTGCTGCGCCCCCTGTCCGCATTGTTCCTTTCGTGATAGCGCTTAATGTCGTCATCGTAGTAATTCCTGATGCGTTCGTACCGAGACCGGGCCAAGTCCTGTGTGCGGTACCGGGACGGTAATTCTTTTTTCCGCTGCCATACCCCACCATCCCAATAAATGTAGGTTCTGGCCGAAAGATCATAATAAATACTGAACTCGGGGAAATACACATATCGCAACGCCTCGATCCTATTGGGATAAAACCAAGGGGGCGGGGGATCGGCCAAATCGTGCGAGACCAGTATTGGGCCACAACCCTGAAATCCCAAAAGCACCAACAAGAATACCGTACAGACCAAGGATCTTTTCATCTCATGTTATTAGGTGGAACAAAATAATGGCACGCAAGCTCGCCATACAATGACCAGGGTCACTACCCCAAATTGCACCGGTTTGAAAATGGTCGTTCTTCAATTCGTGTCGCAATACAGGCACCCATGGGGCCATGGGATGAACCCATATCATTTTTCCGATCACCCAGCTGCTTTACTATTGGTGCAGAAGGATAAAAGGTTGAACCAAAATAGAGTTCCATGAAAATGGATGCCAATGGCATTGTTTGGAAACAAAATATCCACCTTGGGGATGCCCGTGCCACGGATTGGATCCTTGAGGGGTCTATCGATCTAGGCCATAGGCATGTTCCCAATGCAAGAAAGAGATCATGGGAACATCACAGGTACAAAACGGGAAAGGGGAGCCCGTTGATCTTTATGGGCGACCTTAGGTGTAATCCCCTGTTCCACCAACCCATTGCACAAAGGGCATTTGGAGTAATTCACCATCGGTAATCCGGACATCTGGGAAATTAGGTCCCTTCGATCATGGCGGATGGATAGGATTCCTCTAATAAAATCGATGGGACCCAGACACTATATCCAAGGTCCATATAGGTGTACAGGGCCCAATGGCCGGAAACCTACCCATGGGTATTTACAACGGACTCTTTTTGTCGGGTTGGCCAACAAAATCGATAGCTTTCAATGCCTTGGCGGCTTGCGGTAACCATAAATATCCTTTAAGTGAAGGGTATCGGAACCCTTTCCCTTAACTTCCAGATCATACCGGATCTGAATTTTGGTGCCCACTGGGGCATAATAATAAATAATCCAAGCATCGGCTTCCTTCACCCCAATGCAGCCATTGGAGTATGCTTTTCCCAGGCTTTCCGGGTTTGTGGTCGGATGGATCATCTGACCGTTCCTCTGGGCATCGATCTCTGTTTCCAACCACGGAATCTGGGGCATATAGGTCGTTAGGCCATCATCCCGTTTTGTGAAATAGAAGCGTTTGCCATCCACAGGATTGTAAAAATCAGGATTCCTGACATGTCTGACAATGCTACCGGAGCCGGTTCGGGTCCGTAGATCGGAAATTTTCCCGTCCATGGCCAGGAAACGCTTTCTGTTTTGTCCCACCCGGATGGGAAAGGCATACACTACACTGGAGTCTTTGTAGAGCCGTAGTTTGAATTCGGGAATGTTCACGTCGATCCACCAATGGTCAAAATCGCCCGATAGCGCCGTAGTTTGGATAGCGTCGGGAACCAACAGGGTACTGCCTTTGGGCAAAACGACCAATTTTCTTTGATCATGGACGAAGGAGTCCCTGGCCATCATCCGATAATAATCGGTATTGGCCAAGGTATCGATGACCCACCTATTGTTGCGCACCAACAAATGCTCCGTCAGGGGGAGGGATGTCCTCTCGCAATAGGCATTTACCAATGAATCCATAAAATTGAAATATTCACCGATGGTCACATTTTTGGGGATATCTATTTTTATTGGAACATCATATTTGGTGATACTGTCCAACTCGGTGATACTGTCCAATTTGGTGATACTGTCCAAACCCTCCAGACTATCGGCGACCATAATCCTTTTGCGGTTTTGGGAAGTGCAGCCAATCGCAAGGGAAACTGCCAAAACCATCAAAATTTGTTTCAACAATACTTTTATTTCAGGATACTGTGACATATGCGCTAGATTGATATCGTGGTGAAAGATTGTTTTTCAGGCGGTATTGTTTTTGATCCAACCTGCCTTTCGATTATTTCGTCATAAAGGTATTGTGTCCCTGCCAGATGGGGTATGACAGCTGTCATCTAGACCACATTTGGGAAACTGTG
>Ga0079224_100002588_pt1 | contig 22117 bp, 20 predicted proteins | sample Stecom2015_FD_80414 | JGI IMG/M metagenome (GOLD analysis project Ga0079224, IMG submission 80414) | Agricultural soil microbial communities from Utah to study Nitrogen management - Steer compost 2015 | ecosystem: Environmental > Terrestrial > Soil > Agricultural land | place: USA: Utah...
CGCGTCCCATGGGCGACTTCGGCACGGGTTCCTCGTCGCTGCGGCACCTGCGGCGCCGCCCGCTCGCCGAGGTCAAGATCGCCCGCTCGTTCGTGATGGGCATGCAGACCGACCCGGACGCCGCGGCGGTGGTGGGCTCCATCATCGACCTCGCCCGGGCGCTCGGCCTGCGGGTCGTGGCCGAGGGGGTCGAGGACGACACCACCCGGCGCATGCTCCTCGCTGGCGGGTGCGAGGTGGCCCAAGGCTGGTACTACGCCCGCCCCATGCCGGCCGATGAGCTGGTCGCGTGGCTCGCTCGCTATCGCTTGGCCCAGCCGCGCTCGCCGGACCGCGGTTGACGGCTGTACGGCGACCCGAGCCGCGATTGACGGCTCACGGCAGCCCGGGACCGCTCACGGCAGCCCGGGCCGCGGTGTCCGCTGCCGACCGGGCCGTGGAGCCTCTCTAGACTCGCCAACGGCACCGCACCACGGATGAGGGGGAGCCCATGACCGCCATCTCCCGCGAGGAGGTCGCCCATCTGGCTCGGCTGGCCCGGCTGGCCGTCACCGAGGAGGAGCTGGACCAGTTCGCCGGTCAGCTCGACGTGATCCTCCAGGCGGTGGCCCGGGTCGGCGAGGTCACGGCGGCGGACATCCCACCGACCTCGCACTCGGTGCCATTGACGAACGTGTTCCGCGACGATGTGGTGGTCCCCGGGCTCGACCGGGCCGAAGCGCTCGCCGGCGCGCCCGACACCGCCGGAGATCCGGCGAGCGATTCCGGCGAGCCCCGGTACTTCCGCGTGCCGCGGATCCTGGAGGAGGAGTGACCGATGGGTGACCTGATCAAGGCCACGGCGGCCGAGCTCGGCCGGCGGCTGGCCGCCAAGGAGATCTCGGCGGTTGAGGTCACCCAGGCGCACCTGGACCGGATCGAGGCCGTTGACGAGCGGGTGCACGCCTTTCTCTACGTCGATCGAGAGGGAGCGCTGGAGGCGGCGCGAGCGGTGGATGCGGCGCGGGCGCGGGGCGAGGAGCTCGGCCCGCTCGCCGGCGTACCGGTCGCGGTGAAGGACGTCCTGACGACCCGCGGAATCCCCACGACGTGCGCATCGAAGATTCTGGAGGGCTGGCGGCCGCCGTATGACGCCACGATCGTGACGAGGCTGCGCGAGGCCGGCCTGGTCATGCTCGGTAAGACCAATATGGACGAGTTCGCGATGGGATCGTCCACCGAGTACTCCGCCTTTGGCCCCACCCACAATCCGTGGGACCTGGGCCGGATCCCCGGCGGGTCGGGCGGCGGCTCAGCGGCTGCGCTCGCGGCGTACGAGGCGCCACTCGCCATCGGAACCGACACCGGCGGGTCGATCCGCCAGCCCGGCGCCGTCACCGGGACGGTCGGGGCGAAGCCGACCTACGGCGGCACCTCGCGGTACGGGCTGGTCGCGTTCTCGTCCTCACTGGACACTCCCGGGCCGTGTGCGCGCACGGTGGCGGACGCGGCCCAGCTGCACGCCATCATCGGCGGCCACGATCCGCGTGACTCCACATCCATCCCGGCGCCGGTGCCCGACGTCGTGGGCGCCGCGGCGGCCGGGGCCACCGGTGACCTGAGCGGCCTGCGCATCGGCCTGGTCCGCGAGTTCTCTGGAGAGGGCGCCGAGCCGGGCGTGATGGCGGCCTTCCGCGACGGCGTCGACGCACTGGTCAAGCTCGGCGCCGAGGTGGTCGAGGTCTCCTGCCCGCACTTCGAGTACGCCCTCGCCGCGTACTACCTGATCGCGCCGAGCGAGTGCTCGTCGAACCTGGCCCGATTCGACGGCGTCCGGTTCGGCCTGCGGGCGGGCGACGACGGTCAACGGTCGCTGGAGGAGGTCATGTCGATCACCCGGGAGGCTGGGTTCGGCCCCGAGGTGAAGCGGCGGATCATCCTGGGAACGTATGCGCTGTCGTCCGGCTACTACGACGCCTACTACGGCCAAGCGCAGAAGGTGCGGACGTTGATCACGCGCGACTTCGCGGCGGCGTTTGAGCAGGTCGACGTCCTGGTGTCGCCGACGACGCCGTTCGTGGCGTTCCCGTTCGGTGCGCGCACCGCCGATCCGTACCAGATGTACCTCGCCGACCTGTACACGATCCCGACGAACCTCTACGGCGGGCCGGCGATCTCGGTGCCGGTCGGGCTGGCCGACGGCCTCCCCGTGGGATTCCAGATCATGGCGCCCACGATGGCCGATGACCGCATGTATCGGGTTGGCGCCGCCCTCGAGTCGACGGTCGGCACCCTGACCCCGCCGGAGCTCTGATCAGCTCCCGCCCTTGCTGGACCAGGAGGCCGGACCGGGCAGGTCGAAGCGGTGCGCGCGCTTGCGCGAGTTCCACGAGTACCGCCAGATGCGGATGCTCCACGAGGAGAAGCCCTTCTTGGTGAAGTTGAACCGCAGCGGGCCGAACTTGAAGCTCTTGCGGAAGATCAGGGGCACGACCTCTCCTCTCCTCGGGGTGCACCCTAATTACACACGTGTCATTCAAGCGATGGTGGGACCCGAGGCACCCTCGAGTGTCGCCGAACCCGATCGAGGCGGATCGGTACCGGCGACTAGGCTTGGTCGGGTCTTTCCACCGCTGTCCTGGCTGGAGCAATGATGAGCGCCGTGGCCCAGTTGACCTTCGAGGATGCCGTCGCGCGGTTCGAGCCGGTGATCGGTCTCGAAACCCACGTCGAGCTCGGCACCCGTACGAAGATGTTCTGCGGCTGCCCGACCGACTTCGGCGCCGAGGTCAACAGCCAGATCTGTCCGGTATGCCTGGGTCTGCCCGGTAGCCTGCCCGTCGCCAACCGCGCCGCGATCGAGGCGACCATCCGGATCGGGCTCGCGCTCAACTGCCGCATCGCGAGCTGGTGCCGGTTCGCCCGGAAGAACTACTTCTACCCGGACATGCCGAAGAACTTCCAGATCAGCCAGTACGACGAGCCGCTCTGCGTCGACGGGTGGCTGGACGTGGACGTCGACGGCGAGACGGTCCGGGTAGGGATCGAGCGGGTGCACCTGGAGGAGGACACCGGCAAGACCCTGCACATCGGCGGCGCGACCGGCCGCATCCACGGCGCGACAGAGTCCCTTGTGGACTACAACCGGGCCGGGATCCCGCTGGTGGAGATCGTGACGAAGCCGGTGGCGGGGACGGGTGCGCTCGCGCCGTCCATCGCCAAGGCGTACGTGACCGAGCTGCGGGACGTGATCCGGTCGCTCGGGGTCTCCGATGTGCGGATGGAGCAGGGATCGCTTCGCTGCGACGTGAACACCTCGCTCAACCGGCCGGGGGAGCCTTGGGGCAACCGGACCGAGACGAAGCACGTGACCTCGCTGCGCAGCGTCGAGCGGGCGGTCCGTTCGGAGATCGTCCGGCAGGCCAACGTGCTCGAGTCGGGCGGGAAGATCGTCCAGGAGACCCGCCACTTCCACGAGGACACCGGGGAGACGACGTCCGGGCGGAGCAAGGAGACCGCCACGGACTACCGCTACTTCCCGGAGCCGGACCTCGTGCCGCTCGAGCCCGACCCCGCCTGGGTCGAGGAGCCTCGCGCCAGCCTGCCCGAGCTGCCGCGGGTGCACCGGCGGCGGCTCAAGGAGGCGTGGGGAATCGGTGACAAGGAGATGCAGGCGATCGTCAACGCCGGGGCCGTCGACCTGATCGAGGCGACCGTGGCGGCGGGGTGCAGCCCGGACGGCGCCCGGAAGTGGTGGCTCGGGGAACTTGCCCGGCGAGCCAACGAACGCGGTGTGGAGCTGGCCGACGTCGGGGCCGCCCCGCAGCAGGTCGCCGAACTTCAAGCGCTGGTCGAGGCCGGCCGGCTCAGCGACAAGCTGGCCCGGACCGTGCTCGAGGGTGTCCTGGCCGGCGAAGGCTCACCCGAGGAGATCATGACGAAGCGCGGCCTGGAGGTCGTCTCCGACACCGGTGCGCTCACCAAGGCCGTGGACGAGGCGATCGCCGCGAATCCGGAGGTCGCCGCCAAGATCCGGGACGGCAAGGTGGAGGCCGCCGGAGTGCTCATCGGCGCCGTGATGAAGGCGACCCGGGGACAGGCGGATGCCAAGGCCGTACGGGAGTTGATCCTCTCCCGCCTCACCTCCTAACCCTTTTCTCGCCGATCATGAACTCCTTTTCTCGTCGATCATGAACTGCAGGTCATGATCAGCGCCTGGAAAGCGCTTTCCCTTCATGATCGTCGAGATCTTGGCCCGGGTCAGGCCTTGGAGGCGCCTCCGCCGCCGGCCACCACGATGCGCAGCACCTTGTCGTCGCCCGGCTCGGGGTCGCCACGACCGTCTCGGTTCGACGTCGTGACCCAGATCGAGCCGTCGGGCGCCTCGACGGCGGCGCGCAACCGGCCGTACGTGTTGACCAGGGCCGCGGTCGGTGCGCCGAGGACCGTGCCGGACTCCGTGATCCGCAGCAGCCATAGCCGCTTGCCGCGCAGGCACGCTGCCACGAGTACCTGACCCGACATGGCGGCGCCGGAGCAGGACGCCTCGCTCGTGGACCACTGCTGGATCGGGTCCACGAAGCCGTCTCGGCGCTCGATGCCCTCCACGTCCGGCCAGCCGTAGTTCATCCCCTTCTCGATCGCGTTGATCTCGTCCCAGGTGTTCTGGCCGAACTCGGTGGCGTAGAGGTTGCCGTGCGTGTCCCAGTCGAACCCCTGAACATTGCGGTGCCCGTAGCTCCACACGAGCGAGTCGGGATACGGGTTGCCCGGGGCCGGCTTGCCCTCCGGGGTCATCCGCAGGATCTTGCCGGCGAGGCTGTCCAGGTCCTGGGCGAGTCCCCGGTTGGAGGCGTCGCCGGTGGACGCGTACAGATACCCGTCCGGCCCGAAATGCAGCCGACCGCCGTTGTGGATGCCGGATACCGGGATGCCGGTGACGATGGGTTCGGGCTCTTCGCCGAGCACGAGCCGCGCGATGCGGTTGTCGGTCGCGGTCGTGTAGTAGATGAAGACCGTCTTGTCGGTGGCGTAGTTGGGCGATACGGCGAGCCCCAGCAGTCCCCCTTCGCCGCGCGCGACGGCCTCATCGATCGTCTGGACCGGGGTGATCTTGAGGCCATCCGGGCCTCGTTCCGGGCCGATCCGGACGATCCGTCGGCTGTCCCGCTCGGTGGCGAGGGCGGCCCCGTCGGGGAGGAAGTCGATGGCCCAGGGGACCTCGAGACCCTGTGCGATCACGGTTGCCACGACGCCCGGCGGCCCATCGTCACCAGACGCGCTCTTGGTCGGGGTCGGCCGGGGCAGGTTCGGCGGCGTCCCGCCCTCGGTCTCGTCCGGTGGCCCAAAGGCGCAGCCGGCCACCAGGAGCGTGATCGCCGTCGCGGCGATGGCCGCGTACCGGGGGATGGCCACCCGTCGAGCGTACTCAGGCCGGCCGGCTGCCTCGGTGTCCAGGCGGTTAGGGTGCGGGAGTGCTGGTCTGTGTCCCTCACGAACAGGGCATCGAGCTAATGGGGGAACTGCCGGACGGCGTGGATGTCGTCGTTTCGCAGCACCCGGACAAGGACGCCGAGGCGGTCGAGTTTCTCGTGCCGCCGTTCCTCGGCAGCGCATTGTCACCCGAAGCGCTCGCCTCGCTTGATCGCCTGCGGGTCATCCAGCTGCTCACCGCCGGCGCGGATGCATGGGTGGGCCGGGTGCCGGAGGGCGTCATCCTCTGCGACGGGCGAGGGATCCACACCACCGCCACGTCGGAGTGGGTGCTCGCGGCGATCCTGTCGTACGTGCGCGACTTCCCGTCCTTCGTCCGGGCCCAGGCCCGCGAGGAGTGGACGTACCACGTCACCGACGAACTCGCCGGAAAGCGGGTGCTGATCGTGGGTGCCGGGGCGATCGGGGAGGCGATCGCCCGCCGGCTTGAGCCGTTCGAGGTGACCGTGGAGCGGGTCGCCCGTACCGCCCGGGAGGGCGTGTACGGGGTGGCTGACCTGCCCCGCCTGCTGCCGCAGTTCGACATCGTTGTATTGATCGTGCCGCTCACGAGCGAGACCCGTGGCATGGTCGACGCCGAGTTCCTCGCCGCGATGCGCGACGGTGCCCTCTTCGTCAACGCCGCCCGCGGGCCGGTGGTCGTGACCGAAGCGCTCACGGCGGAGCTCGCCACCGGCCGCATCGGCGCGGCGCTGGACGTCACCGACCCGGAGCCGCTGCCCGCCGGTCATCCGCTGTGGTCCATGCCGAACGTGCTGCTCACACCGCACGTCGGCGGTTCGGTGCGGGGGACGTTGCGCCGGGCGTACGCCCTAGCCGGGGAGCAGTTGCGACGGTACGCGGCGGGCGAGCCGCTGGAGAACGTCGTCGTGGACGAGTACTGAGCCTCCGGCCGCCGCGATCGAACGGTGCGTCTGCCGAGCAGCTGCGTGGCGCCCGTCGCTACCGGCTGCTACGGGAAGATGTGCGGCCATCAGGGCTCAGCTGGGGTCGGTGACGAGTTCGGTTCCAGAGACCTGGACGAGCTGTGGCAGGTCCTTGACGGAGACGGCGGGCAGTTCGACGTCGACTCCACCGGTGAGGCGTGCCGCTACCCGCCCCCGCGGCGTCCGTACGAACCCGGACACCTGCGACCAGGGGATCCGCCGCCGTCCGAGCGCGGCCGTCACGGTGAGCCCGTCGGCGTCGGCGTCGGTCCCCGCCCGCCAGTTCCACACGGCCAGAGCCAGCGGGATGACAAGCAGCACCAGTAGGTACGGCGCCCACACCGCGAAGGACATCATCGCGATCATCATGACGACGGCGGCCATGGTGCCGGCGGCGTTGTGACGGTAGCTGACGGTGGCCTTGCCCATGGCTCCCATGCTGCCACCTCGGCGGCCGCGCACCGTGCCCGGATCGCTGTCGTGCACCCCTACCAGAGGGAGGCCGGCATGGGAATCTCCCAGCCGTAGGCGAACCAGTCGTGCCATTTGCGGACCTCCGACCGGAAAGCCGTGCCCGTCGACGTCGTGACGTAGACGTCGGCATGCGCGCCGCGCGTGAACGCGATCACATCGTCGCGCCCGTCGCCGTCAAAGTCACCCGCTCCCGGCACATCGGTGCCCCAGGCGAACGCACTGTGCCAAGTGCTCGCGGGGAGGAACGAATGGGTCGACCACGGTGTGGGGATCGGCGTGGACAGCGCGACCCGTACGGACGGCCACGCTCCGCCCGAGAACTCGGCGAGGTCGTCGCAGCCGTCGCCGTTGAAGTCGCCGACCACCGGTGTCTTGGTTCCGAACCCGAAGCCGTGGGTCCAGAGCGAGAAGAGTCCAAACCCGCTCCCGGACGAGACCGAGACGAGCACGCGTCCGGTCAGACGGTCGAGCGCTGCGAGGTCGTCGCGGCCGTCACAGTTGAAGTCTCCGACCAGCGGGATCGCGTCACTGCCGGGGAACTCAGTGGTCCACACAACCGCGGTGCCGACGAACTGGCTGCCGTTCGACGTCGCGACGTACACCCGACGGTTCACCGAGTGGTCGCCGCGGACGCCTCGAGTCACCGTGGCGATGTCGTCCCGGCCGTCGCCGTTGAAGTCACCCACGACGGGGCTCTCGTTGCCGTAGGCGAACCAGTCGTGCCACTTCTGCGACGGGCCAAACGAACTGCCGGTCGAGCGGGCCACGAACACATCGGCGCCGGCGCCCCGGGTGAACGTGATGAGGTCGTCGCGGCCGTCGCCGTCGACGTCGCCTAGCATCGGAAGCTCGTTGCCGGCACCGAAGTACTCGTGCCACTTCTCGCCGGGGCCGAAGCCAGACCCGGTCGACCGGGCGACATAGACATCCGCCCGCGCCCCGCGGATGAAGGTGACGATGTCATCGCGACCGTCACCGTCCACGTCGGATCCGGTACGGCCGAACCCGTCGTTGCCAGGCCCGTGCCGGTCGAGGTAGAGGATCATGTTTGGCGAGCCGCGGTGATCGGTGATGCGATCCTTGGTCGCCTCGTCGACCAGCGCGACGGCGACCTCTTGCGGGGCGGCGGTCGGGAAGCGCTCAAGATAGCGGGCGACGGCCCCGCTCACCAACGCGGCCGCGATGGAGGTTCCACCGGAGAGCGTCGTCGCCGTGTCGCTCGTGTGCGACGTCGTCGGGACCTGCTCACCGTACGCGAAGAGATCCACACACGAGCCCCAGTTGGAGAACTCCAACCGGTCCCGGAGTGCATGTACCGCACCCACCGTGATGACCTCCGGCACCCGCCCGGGCGAGTACCGGCAGGCGTCGTCATCTTCGTTTCCCGCGGCGGCCACGACGGTGATGCCGCGCCCTATCAGGTTGGTGACGGCCGCGTCCACGACATCGCTGGCAAGGGTGCCCATGCTCAGGTTGACAATGGCCGGCCGGGTCGCGTTGGCGGCGATCCAGTCCAGGCCGGCCAGGACGGGGACTGAGCTCAGCGGAGGGGCACAGCCGAAGACCCGCACCGCATGCAGCCGCACGTTCTTGGCCACACCGTGCCGGCGTCCGCCGGCGGCCCCGGCCATAGCGGTGCCGTGGCCATGGCAGTCTGCTTCGGCGGGACCGCTCACAAAGGACACGTCACCGCTGGCCCGGCCATCGAAGTCCACGTGGGTGCGCCGTATCCCGCTGTCCACGATGTACACATGCACGCCCGTACCGTCGGTGTCCCAGCGATAGATGGCGTCCAGTCCGCTGCGCTGGTCGAGCGAGCCCAGGGTCCACGGCGCATCGGTTTGCTCACCGAAGAGGAGCACCTCGCGTTGCTGCTCGACATAGCCGACGGCCGGGTCCTGGCTCAGCGCCTTGGCGACATCGTCGGGCATCTCGACGGCGAAGCCCCGGAAGGCGTGCTCGAAGGCCGCGGTCAGCTTGCCCGGATATTTCTGAAGCAGGAACGCCGCGACCTCGTCCACGGACTGACCCTCGCCCTTCTTCGGCTCCTGCTGGTCGGCGAGCATCACGACGTAGGCGTCCTTGATGCCGCCCTTGTCCGCCGGGCGGTACGAGCCTGCCGTGCCTTCCGTGTCTATCGCGGCGGTGGCCGCGGTCGCCACGCTGGACGGCGAGACGATGACCGCTGCAAGGAGCAGGGCGGAACCGAGCATGCCGAAGAGTCGAGGGCCTCGCATGGCCGCAGGCTAGACGGCCGTGTCAAGATCCACCGGACGGCCAAGTCGACTCATGGTCGAGTGGCTTGCCAGCTCGGTGCGATCGTCCCTTGTCAGGGCGTCGGTGCCCAGCCCGGCATCGGGAAGTCGGCGAGGAGATCGGCGACCTCGCCAGCGATCCGATCGAGGGTTGCCTCGTCGTCCTTGGTCGCCGCGGTCACCGCCTGGTCCATCCACGCCGCGATGGTGGGCATGTGTTCCTCGGTGAGGCCGCGTGTGGTCAGCGCCGGCGTGCCCAGGCGGATCCCGGACGGGTCGAACGGCTTGCGCGGGTCGAACGGGACGGTGTTGTAGTTCAGCTCAATCCCGGCCCGGTCCAATGCCTTGGCCGCGGGCTTGCCGCCGATGCCCTTGTTGGTCAGGTCGGCCAGGATCAGGTGGTTGTCGGTGCCGCCGGAGATGAGGTCGAAGCCGCGCTCGATAAGGGCGGCCGCCAGCGCCTTCGCATTCGCCACGATCTGATGCGCGTACGCCTTGAACTCTGGCGTGGCCGCCTCGTGCAGGGCGACGGCGATGGCCGCCGTGGTGTGGTTGTGCGGCCCGCCCTGCAGGCCAGGGAAGACCGCCTTGTCGATCGCGGTGGCGTGCTCGGCGGTCGACATGATCATCGCGCCGCGCGGGCCACGAAGCGTCTTGTGGGTCGTGGTGGTGATGACGTCCGCGTGCCCCACCGGGGACGGATGTGCGCCCCCCACGATCAGGCCCGCGATGTGGGCGATGTCGGCGACCAGGATCGCGCCGACCTCGCGGGCGACCTCGGCGAAGGCCGGGAAGTCGACGATGCGCGGAATGGCGGTCCCACCGCAGAAGATGATCTTCGGTCGCTCCTTGCGGGCGAGGTCTCGTACCTCGTCCATGTCGACCCGGCCTGTCTCCCGCCGGACGCTGTACTGGACGGAGTGGAACCACTTGCCGGTTGCGGAGACCGACCAGCCGTGGGTGAGGTGACCGCCCATCGGCAGGGCCATGCCCATGACCGTGTCGCCCGGGCTGAGGAACGCCAGGTAGACGGCGAGGTTGGCGGGGGAACCGGAGTACGGCTGGACGTTGGCATGGTCAACGCCGAAGAGCTCCTCGGCGCGCCGCTTCGCCAGTGACTCCAACGGATCGATGAGCTGCTGGCCCTCGTAGTACCGCTTGCCCGCGTACCCCTCTGAGTACTTGTTGGTCAGCACGGTGCCGGTCGCCTCGAGCACGGCGGTCGAGACGTAGTTCTCGGACGGGATCATCCGCAGCTTGTCATGCTGACGCTGGGCCTCCGCCTCGATCAGGCGAGCCACCTCGGGGTCGGTCTGGGACAGGTGCGGCAACGACGGTACGTGCATGGCGGCCTCCACTCATGATGTCCGGCTTCGTAAGCCTGCCGGATTGTGCTGGTGGCCGGCACCCAGGCGCACGGTGCTTGGCGTTCGCTCCCCGGTGGTCGGTTCCACCTTTAGCGCCAGTCGCGATGTCACCGGCAGTCTATCCGCCGCACGGCTCCGGTTGGGTTTAGGACCCGTCAGGCGTTCATGGTTCGCGCCCCCATCATCCGCGATCATGAACCGCAGGTCATGATCAGCGCCCAGAAAACGCTTTCCTTTCATGATCGTGGCGATCTTGGGGTGGCGGGTGGGGTGGTGATCTGATTCCTCGGTACGGATGCGACCGATGAGGTGCCGATCGCACCGGAGGCCGAGATCATCGTGCCCACGGAAACCCACGAAGGCCACCGTAGGTCATGCACTCGAAAGCGCTTTTCCGTCATGATTCCGGCGGTGGTTGGGCCGGTGGGGCGGGTTCCGGCGGGACAGGGTCGAGGGTCCCCGGGCGAGAGGACGCTGGGCCCTGCCGTGGCGTCCCGCGAAGAGCGGAACCTAAAAGGGTCAGCGACCACCGTCGCGGTGGACCACCGTCAGCGGTGGCGCCGAAGTCAGGACCCTGAGCGCCTGGGAGACAGCCATGAAGGCGAACGTCGGTGACCGTCTGATCATGGAAGGCAAGCACGTCGGGGATCCGCGCCGGGTCGGGGTGATTGTCGAGGTGCGCCGCGAGGATGGCGGCCCGCCGTACCTCGTACGTTGGCTGGACGACGGCCACGAGGGACTCGTCTTCCCCGGACCGGACGCCCGGATCGAGCCGCCCTCGCAGCTGGATGAGAGCGTGCAGCCTGCGGGTGCCGGGCAGTCGGCACGCTCGTGAGCACGGCGCCGGAAGGCGCCGTGCTCACTCAAAGCGCGTTGACGGTCAGTCGGGGACGCGGCGGTAGGCGCCGTCGGAGGCGGAGGTGGCCATCGAGGCGTACGCCCGCAGGGCCGCCGAGACCGGCCGGTCGCGGTTCACCGGGGTGTAGGGGCGGTCCCGCTTCTCCTGCGCGATCCGCCGGGCCTCGAGCACGTCCTCGGGGACGTTGAGCACGATGGTCCGGGCCGGGATGTCGATGGCGATCTCGTCGCCGTCCTCGACCAGGGCGATCAGGCCGCCGCTCGCGGCCTCGGGTGAGATGTGCCCGATCGACAGCCCACTGGTACCGCCGGAGAACCGACCGTCCGTGATGAGCGCGCACGCCCTCCCGAGACCGCGGCCCTTGAGGAACGAGGTGGGGTAGAGCATCTCCTGCATGCCGGGACCGCCCTTGGGGCCCTCGTACCGCACCACGACCACGTCGCCGGGCTGAACATCGCCCCGCAGGATGGCGTCCACTGTGGCCTCCTGCGACTCATACACCTTGGCCGGTCCGGTGAAACGCAGGTTCTCCTCTGGTACGCCGGCGGTTTTCACCACGCAGCCGTCCGGAGCGAGGTTGCCGTGCAGGATCGCGAGGCCGCCGTCGGCGGTGTACGCGTGGGCGAGGTCACGGATGCATCCTTCGGCGGCGTCGAGGTCCAGTGTGGACCACCGGTTCTCGGTGGAGAACGGCTCGGTCGTACGGACGCCACCCGGCGCGGCGTGGAAGAGCTCGAACGCCGCCTGGCTCGCCGTGCCGCCGCGGATGTCCCACTCGGCGAGCCAGGCGTCGAGGGACTCCGCGTGCACGGCGTGCACGTCACGGCGCAACAGGCCGGCGCGGTTGAGCTCGCCCAGGATCGCCGGGATGCCACCAGCGCGGTGCACGTCCTCCATGTGGTACGTGGGCGTGTTCGGTGCCACCTTGCACAGGCACGGTACGCGCCGGGAGATGGCGTCGATGTCGGCGACGTTGAAGTCGACCTCCGCCTCACGGGCGGCGGCGAGCAGGTGCAGGACGGTGTTGGTGGAGCCGCCCATCGCCACGTCGAGGGCGACGGCGTTCTCGAAGGCGGCCCGGGTGGCGATCGACCGCGGCAGCACCGAGGTGTCCTCGTCGCGGTAGTACCGCCGGGCCAGGTCAACCACGAGCCGGCCGGCGGTCTCGAAGAGCTTTCGCCGGGCGGCGTGGGTGGCGAGCGTCGACCCGTTACCGGGCAGCGCCAGCCCGATCGCCTCGGTGAGGCAGTTCATCGAGTTCGCGGTGAACATGCCCGAGCAGGAGCCGCAGGTCGGGCAGGCCGACCGCTCGATCGCACCGAGTTGCTCCTCCGACACCGCCTCGTTCGCCGACGCGATCATGGCGTCGATGAGGTCGATCTTGTTGTGGACGACGCCCTCGATCGCCACCGTCTTGCCGGCCTCCATCGGTCCGCCGGAGACGAAGACGGTGGGGATGTTCAGCCGCAGCGCCGCCAGCAGCATGCCGGGCGTGATCTTGTCGCAGTTGGAGATGCAGACCAGGGCATCGGCGCAGTGGGCCTCGACCATGTACTCGACAGCGTCGGCGATCAGCTCCCGGCTGGGCAGCGAGTAGAGCATGCCGCCGTGCCCCATGGCGATGCCGTCGTCGACCGCGATCGTGTTGAACTCCCGGCCCACGCCGCCCGCCTGCGCGACCGCATCGGCGACCAGGCTGCCCATGTCCTTGAGGTGCACGTGACCAGGTACGAACTGGGTGAAGCTGTTGGCGATCGCGACGATCGGCTTGCCGAAGTCGTCGTCGGTCATCCCGGTGGCGCGCCACAGGGCGCGGGCACCGGCCATGTTTCGTCCCTGCGTCGAGGTCGCGGACCGCAGTTGAGGCATCCACCAAGTGTGGCACCGGTGCCAGCCCGGCCGCGTGCCGGGCACCGTGACCTCTTAACTTTCGGGACGGTCCGCGAGGGCTAGCCGCCGTGATCGGCCGTTGATCTCCTCGCAGCGTGGTCTGCCGCGGGAGCGGCGCCGCTATCGTTCGGCAAGAATACGAGCGAGATTGCGCTTGCGGGCATCGAGCATCGCCTTACGGCTTGGAGTGCCTCGGCGTTCTCCCAATCGGTCGCAGCTGGTACGCGACATCGACGGAGACCTTGATGTTCATCAGGCCCGTCTCGACCTTGCAGTGGACGTCGGCGGATGCGACCGGATTTCGACGGCCACTCCTGGGCTTGTCATTCCTGGGCCGTGTCCATCCAGGACCGCGAAGTACTCCGGCGGCGGTTCTGCCGCTGGTGCTCCGGGATACCGGTTGCTCGCGTCGGGCCCCGCCGGAACATCATCCGGAGGCGGCTTGTAGCCGTGCACGACCGCCGCGGCCTCATCAGCGATGCCGTATCGGCGGATATGCAGCGGGAACTCACTCGGCTCGCCGTCCCATCCGGACGGACGCGAGCGAGGCGGCCGGGCCGGCTGCTCGAAGCCTAACCGTGCCATGCAACGCTCGACCAAGATGCCAGCAGCGCGGGCGTAGTTGGGCATCGTTGCCGCCGTCTTGATGTATGGGTCGAGTGGCAAATCGAAACCTTCTGAGGTCGACGTTGTCGAGCATGGCTACCGGTGGTTCGTCCTCCTTGGGTGCATCGGAACCGCAAGAGGCGACGGTGATGAGCACGAGGAGTCCGGCGGTTGCGGCTCTCAGCAAGCGGGGCCGGTCTCCGTCCTCATGCGGGATTGGCGCCATAGGCGGCCAGGACAGCCGCGACGTTGCGGGCGCGCGCGTCGAGCCTGGCCCGTATGGCTGCGAGGGCGTCAGCGTGCTGTTCGATGAGCTGTTGCTGGTAGGCGGATTCAACCGCGAACCAGATGCCTACGAGGTTCGTGCGCTGCCGGCAGTCCAGGTCGGCGGTGGCAGCGGCGATCTCCGCGTCGGACGGCCCCCTGCCCTGCCACCACCGCTGGTCATTGATCGCGTCCCACGGCCCCTGGTAGTCGTAGCCGTACTCGGCCATGCAGTCCGACCAGGCGTCCCAGGCCGCGCGAACCCGGCTGTCGCCTTCGGCGCGAGTAGACGCCTCGGCAGCGAGTTCCTGGGCGAGCGTCGGCGTGCCGCGCTCGTGGTCGTCCGCCGGCAGGCCTTCGCGGAGGATGGCCTGAGCCTCACCAGCACAGGTCTCGAGATGTTGTTCGTGGGCCTCGGAGAGCGGCGGCTCCGGCACTTCGGCGTCCAGGGCCTCCGGAAGCGGGTGGTAGCCGTACTGCTGCACCTCGTCTGGGTCGAGGATGCCGTGTCGGCCGTGGTGCTGTGGCTCGGTCACCTCGGTAGCGGGGCTGATCGGCCAATCCAGGCCGTGGCGTGCCATGCAGTCGCGGATCAGCAGCGACTGCGCTTGCCCATCTAGCACGAGAGCCTCGTTGGACTCGAGGTAGGCGTCGAGCGGGAGCACCACCTCGGAATAGTCCGTGATCGTGGTGCTGAGGTCGGCCTCCGGCTCGGCGGGCGCCTGCATCGAGGAATTGCCGGCCGCCGCCGCTTAGGCGGCGTGCCGAGCGATGTAGCCGATCCACTCTTGAGTCCCCGATCGGCCCCATGGAGGCCTGCAAGAGACGGTGCCGTCTTGACCACGCCTGGCTTTAATCTCGCTCCTGCATCCCGGCGGGGATCGCGCGCCGGTTGTGTAGCACACGCCAAACATCGACGTGATCCTCCAACTCGATGTAGAAGATCACGTAGGGGAATCGTCGCAGCGGCCGACTGCGTAGGCCCGGGATCTCTAGCTCGTAGGCGTACCGGGAGCCGACGATGCCGGGATGGCGTCCGAGCAGGGCATAGGCATCTTCGAGCGCGTCAACAAAGCCTAGGGCCGCCTGAATCGCTCCTTCCTTGAGGTAATGGTCGACCCCCTCCTCGACATCCCTGCGCGCCCGCTCGCGCGGAATGACTGGCTTCGGGCTCATTCTGAGGTAGTCGAACGGATCCGATCCCGCAGCGCGTTGAAGTAGGCCGCATCGGCTGGCTCGCCCGGCGCGGACCGCGCGCCTTCAACGAGCAGCGCGCGCAACTGCTGGCGGTCCCGGTCCTTGCGGATCAGGTCCCGCACGTACTCGCTGCTGGTGCCGTAGCCCCTGCTAGCGACCTGCTCTTCGACAAAGCCCTTCAGCTCGTCCGGTAGCGAGATGTTCATCGTGCCCACAAACTCAAGGTTATGGGCCTTGGCAAAATTTGGCATGCCACCCTAGTGATCAACGGATCAGCTGTGATCGCGGAATCCGAAGCGTATAGCCGTAACGATCATCAGTGACCATTCTGTGATCTGCTCGTGAACCAAAATGTGGGATGCGTTGACTCGCAGCGTGGGAGTACGGCACTATGTTCGCATGTCGTCCACCTCGCTGGTGCGAGTACTTATCACCTAGCGCGTTGGCCACCCGGCTGACGCGCTAAGCCCACGTGCTCCGGCACGGGGGCTTTTTTCGTGCCGACCGGCGCCAACACGACCCCCGATATCCGAAAACCAGGCCTGAACCACCCGCCCAACCCCCATGAAGCTGAGGCAACGCATGTCGAAGACAACACAGGAACAAACGAGAGGCGAACACAGCCGGCCCGCACCCTCGCCACTCACCGTCGCGGCTGGCATGCGGGCGAGCCAGGCGGCCGCCGCTAGCCAGGCCCCCGCGAAGGTCGTGGAGTCGGTAACGGGAGCGCAGGCCCTGGTCCGGTCCCTGGAGGCGCTTGGCGTCGAGGTCATGTTCGGCATTCCCGGCGGGGCGATCCTGCCGGCGTACGACCCGATCTTCGACTCGAAGGTGCGGCACATCCTGGTCCGCCACGAGCAGGGGGCCGGCCACGCGGCGACCGGCTATGCCCAGGCGACCGGCAAGGTGGGCGTCTGCATCGCCACGTCGGGACCGGGTGCGACGAATCTCGTCACCCCGATCGCCGACGCGTACATGGACTCGGTGCCGATCGTGGCGATCACCGGCCAGGTGCCGCGCGGGTCGATCGGCTCGGACGCCTTCCAGGAGGCGGACATCCACGGCATCACGCTGCCGATCACCAAGCACAACTACCTGGTCCAGTCGCCGGACGACGTGCCGCGAATCATGGCGGAGGCGTTCCACCTCGCCTCCTCCGGCCGGCCCGGACCCGTCCTCGTCGACATACCCAAGGACGTGCTGCAGGCCCGCACCGAGTTCTCCTGGCCACCCGCCATGGAGCTGCCCGGTTACCGGCCCACGCTGCAGCCGCACGGCAAGCAGATCCGCGAGGCGGCACGGCTCATGGCGATGGCGCGCCGGCCCGTGCTCTACGTCGGCGGCGGTGTCATCAAGGCCGGTGCCTCGGCCGCGCTGAAGAAGCTCGCCGAACTCACCGGCGCGCCGGTGGTGACGACGCTCATGGCTCGCGGCGCGTTCCCGGACAGCCACCGCCAGCACCTCGGCATGCCCGGCATGCACGGCACGGTGGGTGCCGTCTTCGCCCTGCAGAAGGCCGACCTGCTGATCGCGCTGGGTGCCCGGTTCGACGACCGTGTCACCGGCAAGCTGGACAGCTTCGCTCCGGGCGCGGCCGTCATCCACGCCGACATCGACCCCGCCGAGATCGGCAAGAACCGCGCCGTCGACGTGCCGATCGTGGGCGACGCGAAGTACGTGATCGAGGAGCTCATCGCCGCCGTTGCGGCCGAGCACAAGGCCGGCCACCGGGCGGACATCTCCGACTGGTGGCGCCAGCTCGACGACATTCGCGACCGCTACCCGCTCGGCTGGGAGGAGCCGGCCGACGGCACGCTCGCGCCGCAGTACGCCATCAAGCGGCTCGGTGAGATCGTGGGACCGGACGCGATCTACGTCGCCGGCGTGGGCCAGCACCAGATGTGGGCGTCGCAGTTCATCTCGTACGAGAAGCCGGGGACCTGGCTCAACTCCGGCGGCGCCGGGACCATGGGGTACGCCGTGCCGGCCGCCATGGGCGCAAAGGTCGGCCGCCCCGATGCGGTGGTCTGGGCCATCGACGGCGACGGGTGCTTCCAGATGACCAACCAGGAGCTCGCCACCTGCGCGCTGGAAGGGATCCCGATCAAGGTGGCCGTCATCAACAACGGCAACCTCGGCATGGTGCGGCAGTGGCAGACGCTCTTCTACGACGAGCGCTACTCCAACACCGACCTGGGCACGCACAAGCACCGCATCCCTGACTTCGTCAAGCTCGCCGAGGCGCTGGGCTGCGTCGGGCTGCGCTGCGAGACCGCGGCCGATGTGGACTCGACGATCGAGACCGCCATGAAGATCAACGACGCGCCGGTGGTCATCGACTTCGTGGTCGGCAAGGACGCGATGGTGTGGCCGATGGTGGCGGCCGGTACCAGCAACGACGAGATCATGTTCGCCCGCGGCGTGCGGCCGATCTTCGACGACGACGATCTGTAGGGAGCACCGAAAGATGAGTAAGCACACGCTCTCCGTACTGGTGGAGAACAAGCCGGGCGTCCTGGCTCGGGTGGCCGGATTGTTCTCGCGCCGCGGGTTCAACATCGACTCTCTCGCCGTCGGGGAGACGGAGCATCCGGAGATCTCCCGCATCACGATCGTCGTAAACGCCGACGACTCACCCCTGGAGCAGGTCACCAAGCAGCTCAACAAGCTCATCAACGTGCTCAAGATCGTCGAGCTGGAGCCGAGCAACTCGGTGCAGCGGGAGCTGGTCCTCGTCAAGGTCAGAGCCGATCGGCCGCAGCGCGCCCAGGTCTTGGAGACAGTTCAGTTGTTCCGGGCTCGCGTCGTTGACGTATCGCCGGACGCGCTCACCATCGAGGCGACCGGCACGGCAGAGAAGCTCGAGGCGCTACTGCGCGACCTCGAACCGTACGGAATCAAGGAGATGGTGCAGTCCGGGTTGGTGGCGATCGGTCGAGGTTCCCGGTCGATCACCGCACCCGTGCTGCGCGCCGCGTCCTAACGGCCGGCGTCCAAAAGGGAAGGTATGCACGTGACCGCAGAGCAACGTTCTCCCGAGCCGAAGGGCTCAGAGGTTTTCTACGACGACGACGCCGACCTGTCGGTGATCCAGGGCCGTACGGTGGCCGTGATCGGCTACGGGAGCCAGGGGCACGCTCACTCGCTGTCGCTTCGTGACTCCGGAGTGGACGTCCGGGTCGGTCTGCCGGAAGGCTCCAAGAGCCGGCCCAAGGCGGAGGAGCAGGGGCTGCGGGTGGTGACACCCGCTGAGGCCTCGGCCGAGGCCGATGTCATCATGGTGCTCGCGCCCGACACCGCGCAGCGCAAGATCTACGCCGAGTCCATCGCCCCGGCGCTTAAGGCCGGCAAGGCGCTCTTCTTCGGCCACGGACTCAACATCCGGTACGGGCTGATCAAGCCGCCCTCCGATGTGGACGTGGCGATGGTGGCGCCCAAGGGCCCTGGTCACCTGGTGCGCCGCCAGTTCGTGGACGGCAAGGGTGTGCCAGTGCTCGTCGCGGTCGAGCAGGACGCCACCGGTGGGGCCTTCCCGCTCGCGCTTTCGTACGCCAAGGCGATCGGCGGCACCCGCGCCGGCGCCATCAAGACCACCTTCGCCGAGGAGACCGAGACCGACCTCTTCGGCGAGCAGGCCGTGCTCTGCGGCGGCGCGACGGCGCTGGTGCAGGCCGGTTTCGAGGTGTTGACCGAGGCGGGCTACGCACCCGAGGTCGCGTACTTCGAGTGCTTGCACGAGCTCAAGCTCATCGTGGACCTGATGTACGAGGGCGGCATCGCCCGGATGCGGTACTCGGTCTCCGACACGGCCGAGTACGGCGACTACACCCGCGGGCCGCGCATCATCGACGCGCGGGTCAAGGAGGAGATGCGCAAGATCCTCAGTGAGATCCAGAGTGGAGAGTTCGCTCGGGAGTGGATCGCCGAGGACGATGCGGGCCGCCCGAACTTCACCAAGTTCCGCGAGGAGTCGGCGGCCCACCCGATCGAGGAGACCGGCCGCAAGCTGCGCAGCATGATGTCCTGGGTGGACCGCCCCATCACCGAGACCGCGTAGCGCAGCGCTGACCTCACGTCGCCGCTCGCCTGACGTCATCACGATCCGGCAGTTGCCGCGTACGCGCCGTCAACAGCGGCAACTGCCGGGTCGTCGCCGCTCGAGTTCGCGTCGACTCGTGAGCGTCAAGCGGTGGGGAACCCGAAGGTGAGCTCGACCAGGGCGCCACCGAGCGGGCTGCGGCCGAGCCGCATGGTGCCGCCGCCCGCCTCGGCCGTCCGGCGGGCGATGTCCAGGCCGAGGCCGGTGGAGCCGGCGGTGCTCGCGCCCCGGCCGGCGTAGGAACCGAACCCAGGCCCGGCGTCCTCGACCGTGAGCCGGCCGCCGTCCGGGGTCGCCTCGACGGTGACGCGCAGTCCCGTCCCGTCCGACGTGTGGGCGAAGACGTTCTCCAGCAGCGCGTCGACCGCGGTGGCCAGGTCCTCGGCGCTGGCCCGGACCGGGACGGAGCCGGCCGCCGCGACGTACTCCAGCGTCCGGCCGCCGTCGTCGGCGAGGGCGGACCAGAACCGCACCCGCTCCGCCACCACCGCCACGAGGTCGGACGCCGCGCCGGCGCCCTCCCGGACGGGTCGGCGGGCGGTGCGGATGACCTCGTCGACGATCCGGCTCAGGGCGTCGACGTCGGAGGCGAGCCGGGCCCGGTGCCGGGGGTCGGCGACCGAGTCGACGTTCAACCGCAGCGCGGTGACCGGAGTGCGCAGCCGGTGGGCGAGATCGGCGACCTCCTCCCGCTCGGCGGCGAGCAGCTCTTGGATCCGGGCCGCCAGTCGGTTCAGTTCCACCCCGACCCGGCGCAATTCGGGAATGCTGCTGGGCTCGACACGCGCGGTGAGATCCCCGGCGGCGAGCCGATCCGCGGTCGCGGCGAGTGCGGTGACGGAACGCACCAGGCGGCGCCCGAGGCGATCCGCCAGCGCCAAGCCGACGGCGAACAGGGCAACGCCGAGGAGGCCGAGGATGATCTGCGTCCGCAGCACGCCCTGCCGGAGCAAGGGTTCCGGCGCGAACGCCCGCACCACGGCCGTCCCCTCGGGCAGCCCTTCGACGGGGACGAGCACCTCCACACCGCCTGGCTCGCCGTCGCGCGCCGGCACCTGTGCCGTGAACGCGTTTCCGCGGCTGGCGAGCTCGATCGACGGTGTACGTTCGGCCGGGGCGCCGGCGATCCGTCCGTCGGCGTAGAAGACGGTCACCAGAGGTTCGAGCGCGCCGCCTGTCTCCGATGGAGACTGTCCAATGGCGACAAGAGCGGCCGCGGCTTGCGCCCGCTGGGTGGCCGCAGCGACCGCGCGCTCCTCTGCGGCCCGGCTGAGCAGCAGCCCCAGCGGCACCAGGAAGGCGATGAGCACCAACGACGTGGTGGCCGCCACGAGGAGGTTCAGCTGGGCCCGAACACCGCTCACGAGCCGGCCCCGGCCGGTGCGTCGAGGCGCACGCCCACGCTGCGCACGGTGTGCAGGTACCGCGGCTCCTGGGCGGTCTCGCCGAGCTTGCGGCGCAGCCAGGACAGGTGGACGTCGACGGTCTTGTCGGCGCCGCCGTACGGCAGCTGCCACACCTCGGTGAGCAGTTCTCGTTTCGTGACCACGGTGCCGGCCCGCTCGGCCAGGTAGCACAGCAGGTCGAACTCGCGAGGCGTGAGGTCGAGGGCCGATCCGCGAAGCGTGGCGGTGCGCGCCTGCGGGTCCACGACGAGCTCGCCCACGGTGATGGGTCCGCTGCGCTGGTTCTCCGAGCGCCGCAGTACCGCCCGGATCCGCGCGTCGAGCTGCGCCGCACCGAACGGTTTGACCAGATAGTCGTCGGCCCCGGCGTTGAGGGCCCGGACGATCTCGTCCTCATCCTCGCGCGCCGTGGCGACGATCACCGGCACCGGCCGGACCGCCCGCAGCATGCGCAGCACCTCGTGGCCGTCGACGTCGGGCAGGCCGAGATCCAGGATCACGAGGTCGGGACGACCCTGCATGGCCGCCTCCAGGCCGGCCATCCCGGTCCCCGCTGAGCTGGTCGCGTAATCCCGCTCGTTAAGGGCGCGTAGCAAAGCGGATCGCACCTGCGGGTCGTCCTCGACCACCAGGATGTGCGGCATGGCGCTGACGGTACCGCCGGACAGGCGGGCCGGGACAAGCGCTAGTCAATCTTTGTGGGCGCCTTAGCGCACCGTTAACCGGGGTGCGAGCATGGTCGGGGCATGACGAAAAAAGGATTACCCGTAGCCCTGTGGGCGGCCGCCGCGGTCGGTGTGACCGTCGTAGCCACCGCTGTGATCACCGCCTCGCTCGGTGGCGGCACCCAGACCCTCAGTCCCGATGAGGTCTCCCGGGCGCTCGATACCGGGCCGACTACGACCACGACGACGACCGCCCCGGCACCCATCCAATCGACGACCACGGCTCCGGCCGGCACCAGTGGTGAGGTGATCGGCACGACGCCGGGCACCGTGGTGGTGCGATGCGACGGTTCCACGGCGACCCTGGTGAGCTGGAGCCCGAACCCGGGCTACCGCGCCGACGACGTGGTCCGCGGCCCCGGTCAGAAGGTCAGTGTGTGGTTCGAGAGTGACGTCGCCAACGACGTCAAGGTGCTGGCGACCTGCGTCGATGGCCAGCCGAAGATCGAGGAGCAGGTCGAGTACGACGATCACGGCGGCGACGACCACGACGACGACGATCACTCCGGCCGGGGCCGCGGCGGCCATGGCTGACCGTCTGGTGATCGCCACAGCCCTGATCGCTGCAGCCTGATTC
>Ga0079224_100002589_pt1 | contig 22117 bp, 21 predicted proteins | sample Stecom2015_FD_80414 | JGI IMG/M metagenome (GOLD analysis project Ga0079224, IMG submission 80414) | Agricultural soil microbial communities from Utah to study Nitrogen management - Steer compost 2015 | ecosystem: Environmental > Terrestrial > Soil > Agricultural land | place: USA: Utah...
GTCCTCGACGATCGGTGCCACATAGTCCCGCTCGACCACCACCGATCCGGTGGGCGATTCGAGATCCGGGCGATAGATGAAGCTGTGACGCTGCACCATGTCGTTGGGCTCGCCCGTGTAGCGCTCCGGGAACGCCAGTCCGTCGAACTCGACGTTGTCGAGCGACTTGGCGGCGGCGAGGATGCCGGCCCGGGTCATATCGCCGTTGTCGTAGGCGGTGAGCAGCGCCTCGTGGACGATCTTCGCCTCCACGTAGCCCTCGTTGTAGGCATCGAACGGCGGGTTGTTGGGTCGCAGTTCCTGCATCAGGGCGGTGAAAGCCTGGGCGCCCTCGGATTCTCCGTTCCAAGCGTCGAAGGCGACCGTGATGTAGACGTCGCGTGCGACCGCCTCACGGATCTGCGAGTCGGGGGCCACGAACGCCGGAGACCACGATGGCGACGTGCCCGTCCACTTGGCTTCGAAGCCCTGAGCGACGGCCTGGCCGTAAATCGAGGCGAATGCTCCCGGGGTGGCGACGAGCACCACGATGTCGGCACCCGAGGCGGCGATGGCATTGGCTACCTCGGTCATGCTCGCCTCGTCCGTCGGGTTGACGGCGCCGGCACCGTTGTACACCACTTCCAGACCCAGGGCTTCGGCGGCGATCTCCGCACCTGCCGCTCCGTCGAGACCGAAGTCGCCGGGGACGGAGGCGATGGCGATGGTGCTCGCCCCGCCGATGTCATCGCTGATGTAGCTGATGGCGTTCTGGATCTCGACGCAGTACGGGGCGCCGTGATGCATCAGGTTGGAGTTGTACTGGGGGTCGATCCAACCCGAGTACCAGGTGAGCGGCACGGCCAGGATGTTGTCCTCCTGGAAAGCCGGCAGCGAGGCCACCGTGTGCGGCGAGCCGGTCGAGTGACCGATCACCGCCACCTCATCGCGCATCTCCTCGTATTTCTGGAGGTGGGTCGGCACGTCGTACGCCGTGTCCTCGATGAGCAGCTCCACCTGGAGGCCGTTGACGCCACCGTTGCGGTTCACGTCCTCCCAGTAGACCTCGTGAGCGGTGACGATCTGCTGCACGAGCGGCGAGAAGGGGCCGGAAAGGTCCGACAGCAGCCCGATCTTGATCACACCCGCCTCGTGGTCGACGCCGATGTCCGTGGCGATGTCGCCTGCCGCGCCCTCGTCGCCACCGCCGTCGCCGGTATCGGCCGTCGTGTCCTCGCTCGTGTCGCCTGCGGTGTCGGGAGTCGTGTCCTCGGCCGCGGGCTCCGTGTCCGCTGTCGTCTCCTCGGCGCCATCGCCGCCCCCGCCACCGCAGGCAGCTGCCAGCATGGCGAGGACGACGAAGAGCACCCAGACTTTGCTTCGTCCTCTCATCTTTCGTCTCCTCCTCTCGGTTTCATCAGACTCCGCCGAAGCGGAGCCCGCCGGACCCTGTGGCCCAACGACTCGGGCGCCGAGGCGCCTCTTCGGTCATGCCCGCCTAGTAGGTGAATGGCCAGCCCTTCCAGTAGTTGCGGATTCGCAGCCAGATTCCGTACAGGCCGAGCGGCTCGAAGATCAGGAAGGCGATGATCAACCCGCCGTAGATGACGAGGTTGAGCTGGTCGACGGACAGCCCGGGAGCGACGCCCGCCGACGTGTTGACCAGGCCCCAGTCGCCGGAGCCCGTGGACACGAGCGGGTCGAGGATCGTGGCCCACACTCCGCCTTCCGCCACCAGACGCTCCCCCAGCCGAGTCAGGTCCTCCACCAGCCGAGGCAGGATGATCACGAACGCCGAGCCGAGGAGCGTCCCCGAAACGGTTCCCACACCGCCGATGAGGATGATGGCGATGAACTCCACGGACAGCAGGAGATCCCACTGCTCGGGGATCGTCCGGCCGATGAACGAGGCGAGCAGCGCCCCGGAGATGCCGGCGTAGAACGACGAGATGGCGAAGGCGATGGTCTTCGTCCTGAAGTCGTCGACGCCCATGACCTCGGCGGCGACATCGCGGTCACGGATGGACATGAACGCTCGCCCGGTGCGGGTCCTCTGGAGGTTCTTCGCCACGAGCGTGAGGACCACCGTCAAGACGAGGACGAAGAGATAGGTCTTCGCCGTCGCCGACATATTCAGAACCCCGAACCAGGTGGATGGCTGCGCCATCGTCAGGACGGCCTCCTCCTCCTGCCAGAACCGGAATTCGAGGGCTGGGAAGGTGCGCCCCGACTGGGAGCCACCGGTGATGAAGTCGAGGTTGCGCCACAGGTACTCACCGATGAACACGAGCCCCAGGGTGACGATCGCCAGGTAGAGGCCGCGGACCCGCACCGCCGTCGGGGCGATGAGTACCCCGAGGATCGCCGGAATGATCCCCGCCAGCGGAAGCCAGATCCAGATCGGGAGCCCGAGACCCCACAGGGGGCCGGGAGCGGAGCCGAAGACCGCCGCCGTGTAGGCGCCCACCGCCATGAAGAAGGCATGGCCCAGCGACACTTGTCCCGCCAAGCCGGTCAGGATGTTCAAGCCGAGAGCGCCGATGGCGAAGATCCCCAACGTCACGAGCAGACGCAGCCAGTCGCTCGACGCCAGGAAGTCGGGCCCGGGAAGCGACCCGGATTCGCCGATGGTCCCCGGGGAGAAGAAGGGGATGGCGACGAGGAACAGGAGGAAGAGGGCGATGGCGATCCGCTGGGTGACCGACGGGAACAACGCCATGTCGGCTTCGTAGGAAGTGCGCAGGAGCGGCCGCCCCCGCATCGGGCCCTTGCCGCCCGGCCGCGTCGGCTCCTGGTCGGGGGCTCTTGTCTGCGGGGGTCGATCCACCGTCGTCATACCCGCCGGATCTCCTCCGATCCGAACAGCCCGTAGGGGCGGATGAGCAGCACTGCCAGCATCAGCAAGTACGGGACCACCCCGGCAAAGCCCACACCGAGGAACGAGACGCCGGCGAGGAACTCCGTCGCCAGTGCCTGGGCGAGGCCGACGGCGAACCCCCCGACCACGGCACCCACCACGGAGTCGAGGCCGCCGAGGATGATCGCCGGGAAGGCGGCGAAGGCGAAGAACGCCGTCGACTGGTCGACACCGGCGGCACGCCGCGGGAAGAGCGATAGGAAGATCCCCGCCACTCCGGCGAGGAAGGCGCCGATCCCCCACGAGATCGAGAAGACCCGCCCGACGTCGATACCCTGGGCCCGGGCCGCCTCCTGGTCGAAGGCGGTGGCCCGCATGGCGATCCCCAGCCTGCTCCGGAAGAACAAAGCGACGAGGGCGACCAGCACGACGGTCGTGACGACCTGGGCGATGATCGTCCACGGGATGAGCGTGAAGCCTTCGATGGTCCACACCCGCGTCCCGAAAGGATCACCCAAAGGCCGGGCCTGGGTTCCGATGAAGTCGTTGGTGATGGTGCGAATGACGATGTCGAGGCCCAGCGTGACGATGGCGACGGCGAACAGCTCCTCTCCCAGCATGGGTCGGATGACGATCCGCTCGAGCACCATCCCGATCACGGTGGCCAAGGCCAATGCAGCCAGCACCGACAAGGTCCACCGCAGCCAGACCGGGGCGTCGGGCATCCATCGACCCGGCACCTGGATGACGGTGGCGAACGAAGCCACGAGGAACGCCCCGAGACCCGCCAGAGCGCCGTGGGCGAAGTTCAGCACCTGGGTCGCCTTGAAGATGATCACGAAGCCCATGGCCAAGAGCGCGTAGATCGACCCGAGCGACAGGAAGTCCACGAGCAGACGGCCCGCAGGTGACGTCCCGACTTGAGCGAACACCATCGCTTCGATCACGACGAGTACATCTCGCTGATCAGATCGCCGAACATCTCTTCGATGGCGTTCCGCTTCACCTTCTGGGTGGCGGTCAGCTCGCCGTCCTCGTGATCCAGCTCCTTGGGGAGGAGTCGGAACTTCCGGATGTTCTCCACCCGGGCGAACTTCTTGTTCGTCTCGTCGACCACTCCCTGGATGAGCTCGATGACCTCCGCCTTCTCCGACAGGTCCCGATAGGTGGTGTACGGGATTCCCCGCCGGGTGGCCCAGTCGCCGACGGTGTCGAACTCGATCCCGATCAGCGCCGTCAGGTAGTTGCGGCCGTCGCCGATCACCATCGCCTCCTTGACGTAGGGCGACGTCTTGAGGCTGTTCTCGATCTCCGACGGGGAGATGTTCTTGCCGCCGGAGGTGATGATGATGTGCTTGATCCGATCGACGATCTTCACGTGGGTGCCATCGACCCACTCGCCCACGTCGCCCGTGCGCAGCCACCCGTCCTCGGTGAATATGTCGGCGGTGGCTTCCGGCCTGTTCCAGTAACCCTTGAAGTTGCCTCGGTGCTTGGTCTGGATCTCGCCGGTGTCGGGGTCGATGCGGAAACCGATCCCCGGATACGGCTCCCCCACGGTGCCCACCTTGTTGCGCCCCCAGAAGTTGTGGGTGGCGACCGCCGAGTTCTCGGTCATTCCGTACAGCTCGTGGATGGGCACGCCGAGGCCGATGAAGTCCTGGATCACCTCCGGGGCGATGGCCGCCGCTCCGGTGCCGGCCCACCGCACCCGGCGCAGACCGATGCGCTCGCGGAGCGCCCGGAACACCAGCGGGTAGAAGATCCAGTTGAGGACCCGAGACAGCGGGGTGTCGAGCCCTCCGTTGTCGACCCGCTCCCGTCCGATCACCGAGGCCGCTTTCATGCCGAGTCCGAACCAGAGGCGCTTGAACCAGGTGGCGTCCCGGCCTTTGATGAAGATCGTGGCGTGGATCTTCTCCCAGATTCGGGGAACGGCGAAGAACAACGTCGGCTGGATCTCGCGCAGGTTCTGCTGCACGGTGTCGATCGACTCGGCGAAGTTGAGGACCGTGCCCTGGGAGGCGAGGTGCCAAGCCGAGAAGATCCGCTCGGCTACGTGACACAGAGGCAGATAGGTCAGGATCTGGTCTTCGGGGCCGGCCTTGCGGTTGCCTGGCAGACGGCCGTCCACGTTGATGATCTGCTCCACGCAGAAGGAAAAGTTGTCGTTGGTGAGCATCGCCCCTTTGGGCGGGCCGGTCGTCCCCGAGGTGTAGACGAGGGTCATCACGTCGTCGGGCTGCGCCTCGGCCATCAGTCGCTCCACTGCTCCGGGATTCTCGGCGGCATGCCGGCGCCCGAGCTCGATGAAGTCGTCCCAGAAGATGAAGCTTCCGTCGTCGCGGAAGGGACGGAATCCCCGGGGCTCGACGTGGATGATCTTCTGGAGCTCGGGGAGGTTGTCGATGACCTCCATGACCTTGTCAGCCTGCTCCTGGTCCTCGGCGAGATGGACCACCGAACCGCAGTCGGAGAGGATGTATTCGACCTCGGCCGCCGGATTGGTCGGGTACAGGCCGACGGTGATGGCTCGCACCGCGACCGTGGCGAAGTCGAGGATGATCCACTCGGGCCGGTCCTCGGAGTGGATGGACACCCGGTCGCCGGGCTGTACACCGAGGGCTAGGAGCCCGTGGGCCGCCAGTCGGATCGACTCCCACAACTCCGCCCACGTGATCTCCTGCCAGATGCCGAGATCCTTCTCGCGCATGGCTACGGCGTCAGGAGTCTTCTCGGCCCAGGAACGAACCAGTGCCGCGACCGTGGGTAACCCTGAGTCGACCGGGGGAGAATCGGTCAGCTCCATGGTGCTGGTCATCGCTCTCTCTCCTTCTGCCCGCGTCACCCGGGGGGGACGTGGCGGCACAATAGAGCAATACAACCGGTTTCGCCGGTAAGCACCGGAATTTTCAGATCGACGTTCTCGGTGGCGCGGAGCGGCCGCCCGCTAGGCGCCCTCCACCCACTCGGCCCCACCCGGCCAATGCTCTTTCTTCCACAGCGGGGCCCTGGCTTTCAACTCGTCGATCAGGTAGCGCGCCGCGCCGAAGGCGTCGTCTCGGTGGGCCGAGGAGACCGCCACGACCACGGCCGGCTCCCCGAGCTCGACTCGACCGACGCGGTGTTCCACCACGGCGGCGAGGAACGGCCACTTCGAGGCCGCTTCGTCGACGATCGTCCGGATGACCTCTTCGACCCGCTCCTCGAACGCCTCGTACTCGAGGTGGGTCACGCCCTCGCGGCCGTCGGAGTGGTCGCGGACAGTCCCCACGAAACAGGCGATCGCTCCGGCTGCGTCACGACCCACCTCCTCCATCGCTGCCGCGGCGTCGAGAGGACGATCCACTACGGCGATGCGGATGGATTGGGTGGAACTGTCCATAGAATCACCAGTCTATGGATCTCGGCTCCCCACCGCACAGGCTCGCCGGTAGCGGTGACCTGCCCGATCCGGCCTGGCCCTCCACCGACTGGCCCGCCGGACCGATCGGACCTCCAACGGAACCGTTCCGCCCGGTCCAGACCGTGGACGACGAGCGCGCCGCACGCCGTTCGGACCGGCGGGCTCTGGTGTGGTCGTTGCTCGGCGGCGTCCTCTTGGGGACGGGTGTCACCCTCGGCGTGCTCGGCGCCCTCGGCCTTCTCGACGGGAACGTCATCCGGGTTCCCCGGACCACCCTGGCCGCTCCCCCGACGACCGCGGCCCCACCCGAGGTCCCCGACGGGGCCGTCGCCTCCATCACCCAGGTGGCCGAGTCGGCGATCCCCTCGATCGTGGCAGTGACCGCCCGGATAGACGGCCTGCCGAGCGGCGGATCGGGGGTGGTCTACTCCGAGGAGGGATTCCTGCTCACGAACCACCATGTGGTGGAGAACGCCACGGACCTCGCGGTGATCTTCGCCGACGGCATCGCCTACGACGCCGAGGTGGTCGGCTCCGACCCGCTCACCGACATCGCCGTGCTTCGCACCCCCCGCCCCGACTTGACGCCCATCCGACTCGGCAGTGAAGCGGATCTCGTCATCGGAGAGCGGACGGTGGCGGTCGGCAACCCTCTGGGCCTCATCGGCGGCCCGTCCGTCACATCGGGGATCTTGTCGGCCAAGGGACGGTCGTTGCAGGTCACAGGCGACACGATCCTGTACGGCCTCCTCCAGACCGACGCCCCGATAACCCGGGGGTCGAGCGGCGGGGCGCTCCTCGACGAGGAGGGCAAGCTGATCGGCATCACCACCGCCATCGGGGTCAGCGACGTCGGAGCCGAAGGCTTGGGGTTCGCGGTGCCGGTCGACCTGGCAGTCAGCGTGGCAGACGATCTGATCGCCGACGGGAGGGTGCGGCACGCCATGCTCGGCATCCAGGGCACCACCGCCACCGAGGAGCTGGACGACGCCCAGATCCCCCTCGGCGTGTCGGTCACGTCGATCATGACCGGCTCCGCGTACGAGGACGGCGGGGGCCGACTCGGCGACGTGATAGTCGCCATCGACGGCGACCCGGTCTCGTCCATCCAGGAGTTGATCGCAGACCTACGGATGAAACGCGCCGGTGACACAGTGATCGTCACCGCCCTGAGAGGCGACGAGGAACTGACGTTTCCGGTCGAGTTGGGAGAGTGGAGAGAATGAGCGACGACGACATCTTCTCCCGCCTCTTCGAGCTCTTCAACCAACCGGGACCGGTCAACTGGAAGCTCGCCGCCGAAGTGTCCCATCACCTCACGGGTGAACGCGTCCCGGTCGATCCATGGGCAGCCGAGGAGTACCGCGAGCTGACTCGGCTGGCGGAGTACCGCCTGGAGCAGGTGAGCCCGATTCCCGTGGCGCCCGCTCCGGACGTCCTCCCGGTCGACGCTCGGGAGTGGGCGGACCGTCATCTGGAGGCCTACGGCTATCTGAGTGAGGCGTTCACCGACATGGGCGAGCTGTCCGGGCCGCTGGCCCAACTCGGCCCGGCGATGATCGGCATGCAGGTGGGGTCGCTGGTCGGCGGCTTGGCGACGTGGGTCCTGGCGTCCTTCGATGGCGGACTTCCCGCCGGACGCCAACTGCCGCTGTGCGTGATCGTCCCCCACGTCGAGGAGTTCGCCCGGCGCCACTCGTTCGAACCCAGCGCCGTGCGGCTGTGGGTCGTATCCGAGGAGGTGGCATACCGATCGGTCGCCTCGGTCCCGTTCGCCATCGACCGTCTCCGTCGGCTCCTGGAGGCCGAGGCCTCGACGATCCAGTTCGACCCTTCATCCCTAACCGGTCTCATCGGGATGAGCGATCCCGAACAGATGCAGGAGATGGTGGCCGGCCAGCTGAGCGAGGTGTTCGACAGCGAGGAGACTGCCACCGCTCGGGCAGAGACGGAGGCGTTCCTGGGTCTGCTCGGCGGCTACGCCCGCCTCCTAGCCGAACGCGCCGTCTCCGAGCTCCTGCCGGATCGAGCCAGGATCGTCTCGGCCCGAGACGCGGAGAGGGCCCCCGCCGAGGCTCCGGTCCCGTTCGGCCCCACGCCTCCCACGTCGACTGCCATACAGGAAGGGCGGACCTTCTGCCTCGAGATCGAGCGGCGATACGGCCCCGACGAGCTCAACCGGCTGTGGACGGCGGAGAACCGGCTGCCGACCGCCGCCGAGATGGAAGACCCGGTGGCGTGGGCCGCCCGGGTGCTGCTCGACGACCTCTGATCAGCCGAAGAACCGGCTCCAGATGCGCCGAAAGAACCCGGCATCGACCGGTTCAGGGAGCTCTTCCAGGAAGTCTTCGACCATGTCGGGCGGCAGGTCGGTGATCAACGCCAGGTTCTCCGTCCCGCTCGACCACGCCACGACCGCCGAACCGGCCCGGAAACTGCGGCGATAGCTGCCGCGGGCGGCCTCCACCTCGACCACCTCCGCCCCGTCGCCCAGATGCACCGGCCGACCCGTCACGACCACGCCGACGGAGAAGAACCCGTCCGAGTAGTAGGACAGCGTCCCTTCCTCGACGGCATAGGTGTCGATCAACTCGAGACCTGCTGCTGACTCGGGCAGTGCTCCCGGGGTGGCCTCCAGAGGCGTCGCCGCGTCCACGACGTCCTCGGAGGGCAGAGTGGGTACTTCGCCGACTTCGGTGGAGAACGAGACGAGACGCCGGTCGCAGTAGGCGCCGCCTGCGGCGTCATAGGTCGTGGATCGCAAGACGGCCTGTGTGGCCTCGTCGATGACCAGCCGCACTCTCTCGGTGCCGTCGCGGAAGAAGCTGACCTGCGTGGCCGGGCGGCCGAGGTATGTCGTGGCGACAGGGTCGCCCTCGGTGTAGGCGTCGGGCTGGGCGGAACGGGAGCCCACCACCGATGTCGCCTCCACCCGGTCCCCGACGGAGGTGACCGAGAGCCCCGGGGCCAGGCTGACCATTGACTCCTCACTCGACTCGTCCCAGGCGACGACGGTCCCGTCGCGCTGGGCGACCTCGAACACAGTGGTCCGTTGGCCATCGGGCGTCTCGCAGAGAACGACTTGCTCGCCGGTGAATTCGGCTTCGGTCGACGCCTCCAGGTGACCGCCGATGTCGGCCATCACGGGGGTGGCGACCAGGATCACGGCGAGAACCGCTGCGATCACCGTTCCCCCCCAGGAACGACGAACTTGAAGCTGTTCGCCCCCAAGTCCAATGCGGCCCTGGCGCCGACCTGTCGCGTCACGTCGTTCATGTCGAGCGGCTCCGGATCGGGCAAGGCGAGTGCCGTGGCGGTGACGATGACGGCCACGGCTGCGGCCGCCGCCGCCCACCTCGCCGGGTGCCACTGCCGCCGGCTCTCCCTCGAGGAAGGCGTCGGAACGAGATACGACGGCATCTCGAGAATCGGAAGGGAGCGCACGGCGGATCGGGCTTGGTTGAGGGTCTCGAGCCGCCGCCGGCACCGCAGGCATTCGGCGAGATGCTGGGAGACGAGGCGGGACTCGTCGGCGGTCGCTTCCCCGTCGAGGTAGACCGAGAGCAAGAGGTCGAGATGCGTCATCCCGCCGCCTCCTGGGAGAGGGCGGAACGGAGGAGCCGCCGGCCCCGATGGATCCGGCTCCGCACCGTGCCGACCGGGACCGCCACCGCGGCGGCGATCTCCTCGTAGGAGAGGCCGACGACGTCGCACATCACCACGGCCTCCCGGAACTCGTACGGAAGCTCGAGTAGCGCCGCCTGGATGTCGTCGCCGAGACGCATGGCCGCCAGTTGCTCGTCGGCGCCCGGGCTGGCCTCGGCGTCCCAGCGATCGACCGCCTCGGGGAGGGGGGCGGTGGGCCGCCGTTGACGGCGTCGCATCTCGTCGATGAAAGCGTTGTGCGTGATGCGCCACAGCCATCCCTCGAACGATCCCGGCTGATAGCCCTCGAGCCCCTTTCGAACGCGCAGCAGGACCTCCTGGACCAGGTCGGCAGCGTCGTGCGGGTCGCCGCACAGCCGGTAAGCGAAGTTGTAGATCTTCCGCCCATGAGTTCGAGCCACGTCTTCCCAGGACAGCGGTTTCTCGGTCATGCGCTGCCCTTGGAATCGACAACGACGGGCACCTGCAAACGGTTCCCGGAGGCGGAAAGATATCCCCGCAGGCTGGGCCGAATAGCCGTCAGTCGGGGTCGGTTGTCGTGTCCTCCGAGGCGCCCTCGGCTATCCCTTTGCGGAACTCCTTGGCCGACGCGCCCAGGGAACGGGCCAGCTCCGGCAGCTTGCGGGCGCCGAACAGGATGAGCACCACGAGCAGGACGATGACCAGCTCCCCCGCACCGATTCTGCCCATTGAAGAGACCTCCTTTGCCGGCCATGTTACCCCTAAGGACGTCCGAACCACCCGGAGGGGTTCCCGCCGGCCCCGGGGATCAGCTCAGGGCCATCGAATCCACGAGCTTCTGGAGACGCTCCCGGGTGACGAACCGAATGCGGGGATCCCGGCGTTCGGTCTCGTGGATCATGAACGGGGCGTACTTTTCCGACACGAGCATCGCCCGGTCGGCCTTGGACTGCTCGAAGGCGACGATGAACCGCCGGATCGTCGACTCCTCCACCTCCGGGTAGTCGCCGGGACGGTACGTGTCGGCCATCAAGAAGGTCGATGTGCCGCCTTTGGTGGCCGTGTACTCGCCTTCTCCCAAGCCGGGGGTGATCGTGTACCCAAACAGCGACAAGACCCCCGTCACGAGCTCGGCGGCCGTCATGTTCTCCGGGTCCACGCCTTGGGCACGCAGCCCGGTGGCGACGGCCTTGGGTAGCCGGATCACCTCACCGAGGGGCTCCAGCTCGTCGGAGCGGGTGGGAGTCACCGTCTCGGGGATCGACGGCGGCTCCTCCCCGAACTCGGCGGAGAGGGGGTCGGCGCCGATCGACGTCAGGTTGAGGATGTCGGCGAAGCTGCTCGGCGGCGGCAACACGCCCGGCGTCTCGAGAGACACGCGCCCCACTTCCCGCGGGGTGTCGCGCCCGGCGAACACAACGACCTCGGTGACGTCGTCGATGGGCAACGTATGACGCTTCTCCCGCACCACCTCCACCGCCTCACCGACCAGCAGATCGGCGAGCACCTCGTCGCCCTCCTCGGGGAATGGGACGTCGAAAGTGACCCGAGCTTCGTTGCCGCGAACATGGAACTCGCTCACCGTGGGACGGGGACGAACGAAGTCGGGCTCTTCCGCGGGCGCCGGAGCGCCCCTCCCCCGCCGAGGTGGGGCCTGCTCGCCGCGCTGACGCCGGCTCCTCTCGATGTACCAGTTGACACCGAATAGGACCACCGCCAGAACGATCAGGATGATGCCGATATCTCTCAACGCTCGTCTCCCGAGTCCGTGGGTGAGCCGATTGTAGGCGGTGGGTGATCACCATCCTCCTCGTACTCGACGAGAGGTATTTCCGCCGTCGGCTCATCGGCTCCGGCGTTGAGGCGGTTGATCATCACCTCCCGTGAGGCCTCGCTTCCGAACGCCGTGACCACATCGCCCGCTCGCAACACCGTCCTCCCTTCGGGAACGATCACGTCCCGGCCGCGACGGATGGACACGAGTGTCGACCCTTCAGGCCAGGCGACGTCTTTCACTGCGTGCCCGTCGGCGATCGAGCCGGGCGGGATGCGGAAGTCGTAGTAGCCGGCTCCCGGGTGGGTGCGCTGGTCCAGTCGAGCCCGGGCCAGGTGGTGGTCCGTCCGGGATCCGAGTGCCTGGTGGTAGGCGCGCACGGCGTCCTCACGGCGGAACATCCCCACGAGCTTCGTCGGGTCGTCTGGGGCGACCACCGGCAGCCTGCCGACCCCGAGCGCGGCCATCCGCTCCATAGCCTGGGAAACGCGATTGTCGGGGCTGACCGTCACGGGGCGGCGGGTCATCACTTCCGCGACCTCGACGGAACCGTCCTCGGCCGTGGCGATGTCGGCGGCCGTGACGATGCCGACCAGCTCCCCCGAGTCGTCTACCACGGGCGCCCCGTGAGATCGATGACGTTCCAGATGACGCCGCAGCTCGTCAACTGGCTGGTCCGGCCGAGCGACGATCCGGGCGGCCGACATCGCCTCCCCCACCGTGACCGTATCGAGTAGGTCGACTTCCCCGGTTCGGGTCGGGTAGATGCCCCGCCGATGGAGCGGCATGGTGTAGACGCTCTCGGGGTGGATCAACTCGGCGAGGAACGTGGCCAGGATGGCGGTCAGCATCAGGGGCAGGATCAGCCCGTATTCGCGGGTCCCGGTGATCTCGAACACCAGCAGAATCGCGGTCAGCGGGGCTCGCCCCATCGCGGCGAACATCGCCGCCATGCCAACGACGGCGAATGCGCCGGTGCTCAGCTCGGAGATGGCCCAGAACGGCCCGACCAGCTTGGCGAAGGCGGTGCCCAGCATCGCCCCGATGAACAGAGAGGGCATGAACGCGCCGGCGGATGCACCCGAGCTCAAGGTGAGGCTGGTGGCGAGGATCTTCCCGACGCCGACGAGGCCGAGCACCCACCACAGTTGGGACATCGGCTCGGGGGCACCGGTCACGACGGTGGCAGACGCCAGGAGGTCGTTCGTGACTGCCTGGCCGGTCCCGAAGAGGCGGGACTCGTTGGTGCCCAACAGAAGGGGCTCGGCAATGACCAGGCCGCCGACGAAGAGACCGAAGAGGACGGGGCGGATCCATGTCTGGCCCCACCGGCTCCGGGCCACGATCGAGTCGAAGCGGTCGAGGCTGCGCAGGAAGATGAAGGCAGCAGCGACCATGACAACAGCCATCGCCGCATACAGACCCAGCTCCCGGTAGTCGCCCAGCCGATACGCGCCTGCGTCGAGGATCAGGTCCTGGCCGATCAGTGATCGGCTGGTCACGGCGGCGGCTACCGAAGCGACGACGATCGAAGACATGTGCCGCACGGCGAAACTCGACAGGATGACTTCGAGGGCGAACAGCATCCCGGCGATGGGAGCGTTGAAGGCGGCACCGATACCTGCTCCGGCCCCGGCGGCGACGAGGGAGCGGACCTGGTCCTCCCCCAGTCCGGCGAGGCGGGCCACCTTGGAGCCGATCGATGCGCCGATGAGGACGATCGGCCCCTCCCGTCCGCCGGAGCCGCCCGAGCCCAGCGCGATCGAAGTCGCGGCGATCTTCCACGGGGCGACACGCCCCCGGATGTGACCGCCTCGGAGGATGAGGGCCGCGGCTGCCTCCGGAACTCCGTCGCCCTGCACCTCGGGAGCCAGGAAGTGGCCGATCGCCCACGACACGAGAAGCCCGACGGGGACGGTGACGAGTACCCACCACAGCCGCCCGCCGATGATCGACTCGACGACGCCTTCCAGCAGGTGCAGCGATTCGACGAGGGCCCAGGCGCCCACGCCGACGACGACGCCGGTGGCTGCCGAGAGCAACAGGAAACGTCCGCCGGCCCGGTCGGCGATCAGCATCAGTGAAGGTATCCGGCGCAGCTGGCGAGCAACGGTCATCGGCGCCCAAGAGTAAGGCAGCGACTCCTTTGCGCCAGGACCAACCGGTGGTCAGGGAAGGACGGTCCCGATCCCCCGTCGTTCGGCCTCCTCCAGGGCGGCTCGGGCGGCGGCGATGTCCTGGCTGGCAATCCCCACCGACTTGAAGAACGTGATCGTCCCTTCGGGGACGTCTTCGCCGGCGAGGATCTCGCCGAGGGTGGCGTCGGGCTCTCTCTCGGCGGCGAGGATGTCTCCCGCTTCGGCAGCGGCCGCCTCGCGGTCGTCGACGACCAGGAACGCCTGGCGGGTGACCTCGATCGGCACTTCGATCATTCCCGGCCGGAACGCGCCGACGGCATTGATGTGACATCCGGGGCGGACCGAGTCGGGGCTGAAGAGCGGCGCCTCGGACGGTGTGGCGCACGTCACGATGTCGGCGACCGCCACCGCCTCGTCGGCATCGGACACCGCCTCGCCCCCTACCCGTTCGGCGAGCTCCTGAGCGCGCTCTTCGGTTCGGGACCACACCAGCACCCGTTCGATGGGACGGACCGCCCGAATCGCGGCGATCTGGTCGACGGCCATCGCCCCCGCCCCCAGCATCGCCAACACCGCGGCGTCGGGCGGTGCCAGGAGACGGGTGGCCAACCCCGCTCCCGCCCCGGTCCGGATGGCCGTCAGGGTGGGGCCGTCGACTATCCCCATCGGTGACCCGTCGGCGCCGAAGACCATCACGAGCCCGACAGGGTTGCCGGGCACGGTCGACACGACCTTCATGCCGGCGATGCCTCCGACCCGGCCCGGCATGAACAGGGACACCCCCAACTGACGGCGGAGCGGAATCGCGATGTCGTCACCGAAGGCCGCCACCTGCGACTCGACGGCGGCTGCCATCGGCAGGCATTCTCGCGTCTGTTCTGCGTCGAGGAACCTCATAGCGCGCGGACAACGTAGTCGCCCGCGTCGGGGTCGAACTCCAGTTGGATGTAGCCGCGACGGTCGGCCGCCCGGCAGAACTGGAGGAAGCTGCTGTAGCCGAACTTCTTCTCGGTGAAGTCCGCCTGCCGCTTGCGGATCTCGTTCTTCAGGCCGGAGAGATACGGCTTCCCCGATCGCCCGGCGAGATCGCTGACCACCTCGGCGAGCAGCTCGAATGCGGCGGTCTCCGCTTTCGAGCCTTCGGGGATCTGTACCACCGGGTCTCCCTTGGCGGGCCCCTCGCCGAGCTCCACGACGCCCTTCGAGGCGAGATCGGAGAGGAGCTCCCCGAATCCCCGGTAGCCGTAGTCGGCTTCCGAGAAGGTCGAATCCTTCCGCAGCAGTGCCCGCTTCAACGACGACGCCAAGACGTTCTCGCCGCTCGACCGCTGGAGGCCGCCCAGCGTTCGGGTGATCAGCGTCTCGAGGGATTCGGTGGCGGATGAGCCTTCCTCGTCTTCCGCCACCGGCTCCTCGGCCGGAGGGGGTTCGACGACGCGGGGCTCGACACCCTCGAGGTTCTCGTAGAAGAGGAACTCGTCGCAGGCGGGCGGCAACAGCTTGGAGGTGGAGGCTCTCACGCCCACGCCGATCACCCGCTTGTTCAATTCTCGCAGCTTGTAGACGAGCGGCGTGAAGTCGGAGTCGCCCGTGCAGATCACGAAGGTGGTGACGTAGGCGCGCTCGTACGCCTGCTCGATGGCGTCGACCACGAGCTTGATGTCGGCGGCGTTCTTGCGGCTGGCGCCCATCCTCTGGGGGATCTCGATCAGCTCGACGTGGTGGCGGGTCAGCATCCGCCGGTCCTCGTCGAACATCGACCAGTCGGCGTAGGCCCGCCGCAGGATCACCCGTCCGCGTTCGGCCAACGCGTCAGCGATCGGCCCGAAATCGAACTGCATGCCCCCGAGCGAGTCCCGGGCACCGATGGCGAGGTTCTCGTAGTCGAGGAAGACGGCGATGCGTTCTTCGTCCATCGGTTGCAGGGTAGGACGACGTCTGTACGATCGTCGTCATGGGTGACCCCGCCTGTTGGCTCGACCGGGTGTGCATCGAATGCGGGCGCTTCATCGACGACGACCACGTCGAAGACGACGAATGCCCTCACTGCGGCGCCGACCTCGACAACGGACCCGATCAGCGGTAGGCCCGGCAGGTGAGTCGGAACTCGCACCCGTCGCACCACGGCCCTTCGCGGTAGGACGGCTGCAGGGGCTCCTCCCAGTCCCATTCGTGGACCGGACGCACCCTTCGGCGGAGCCTCTCCGTGGCGGCCTCCACCTCCTCCGGCCCGAGGACGACCACCTCGCACGTCGGCGGGTCGTGACGCACGTAGTGGCGGTGGATGACCACTGGGACGTTCGAGCCGACCCAACGTCGCATGCCGACTGCGTATATGTCGTCTTCGATGACGTGGTCGCGGGGGCTGCCCGTCTTGAGCTCGACTGCCACCGGGGATCCGGTGCCGTCTCGAGCGGTGAGGTCCAAGAAGGCGATGACCGATGCGCCGACCACGTCGCCGCCTTCTCCTTCGATGATGGTGACACCGACCGGGAATTCCGCTTGGCGGATCGAAAGATCCTCCTCCTCCACCAGGCGGCGGTGGTTGTCCCACATCAGGCGTAGTTCGGCGACTTCCGAAGGCGGCACCCCGGAGAGGAAAGTGGTCACGGCGGCTTCCGGGTCGTCGGAGCCTTCCGCTGAGGCGACCATGGCGTGGAAGAGGCGGCCCTGTCCGAGACCCGAACCGATCTCGGCTTCCTCCCCGTCGTCGCGGGGAATCCCGTGGACACGCCGCCATGCCACTCGCCGGTGGCATCGGTCGAGCGCCTCCACGTCGGTCTTCGTGACGTTCACCGTCTTCGTCTTCGCGGCGACGGGACGATCGGAGGGGAAAGCGCCGCACACAGCGGCGCGTCGGCACCAGACACATCCCGGCCCGGGGCGAACCCCGGTTCCGCGTTCGGAGTGTCCAGCTATGAGGCCCAGGAGCAGCTCCTGCGGCTGGGAAGGCTCCGGGATGGGCTCGACTTCACCGGTGGCCGCCAGTAGATCCAAGAAGGTCTCGCCCGCTTCTGCGGCGGACCACAGCACCGCGGCTTCAGCCGCAGTGCTTCGAGAACGGCCGGTCTTCAGGCGCACGTGTTCCGTCCCGTCGTCCGTGGAGATCGAGAAGGTGACGCTGGTGGGTACGGTCGCACCGAACTCCTCGGCGTCGAACCAGAACCGGCGGCCTTCTAGGTCCACCTCGGCGGTATCGGGGATCGGGAAGGCCCGGCGAACGTTGTGGAACATCCGTGCGATCAGGTCCGCTTCGAGCCGGCTGAGCACGCCGAGATGACGAGCCAGCAGCTCATGTGTCGGTTCTTCCGGGTTCACCCAAGCGTCGACCAACAAGTCCCGCAGGATGCGCCACCGCTCCAATTGGGCGGCTGGCTGGCGGGTACGGGCCCCGCGGGATGCCGCGGGACACGTCGCGGTCAACTCACCCACGGAGACCTCGCGCAGATTCGCGACCGTCCGATAGGCCATGGGCGCAACGTAGCCCCGAGGGGTGACAGCTCGGTGTCAATCCCGAGGTTTCTGGGTAGCGGTGTTCGGCCGTGACCGAAAGAACCGCCTCCCTCGAGCTGGCCGCCTCTGCCGGCCTTCGCTACACCTCCGACGAGGAGCCCGGCCACCGCCGCATCCGGCGAGGGAAGGGTTTCTCATACATCGACGAGAACGGCGACCCGTTGGACGACGACTCTCGGGCGTGGGCGGAGTCGCTCGTGATCCCTCCGGCGTGGACGGACGTGTGGATCAACCCGGCCCGCGACGGCCACATCCTCGCTACGGGGTACGACGACGCCGGCCGCAAGCAGTACATCTATCACCCCGACTGGGAGGAAGCCCGCGACGAGGTGAAGTTCGAGCGGATGGAATCGTTCGCTCGGCGTCTACCCCGCATCCGCAAGCGGGTGGCGTCCGAGCTGGCCCGGCCGGGTCTCGACCGCGAGAAGGTGGTGGCACTCACGGTGGCCGTTCTCGACCGCACGCTGATCCGGGTCGGCACCCAGCGGTACGTCGAGACGAACGAATCGGTGGGCTGACGACCCTCACGCCCGACCACGCCGAGGTCGAAGGCCGGCGGGTCGTCTTCAGCTTCTCGGGCAAAGGCGGGGCCGAACACGAGGTGGCGCTGCGCGACTCTCGCCTCGCTTCGCTCATCTCGAAGTGCCAGGACCTCGGGGGACAGACTCTTTTCGCCTATGAAGTCGACGATGGGGTCGGGACCGTCGGTTCAGCGGATGTGAATCGCTATCTGAGCGACACCGCCGGCGAGGGGTTCAGCGCCAAGGACTTTCGCACTTGGGGAGCGAGCGCGGTGGTGACCGGGGAGCTGGCGATCGTGACCCACGACGACCCGGACAAGAGCTTCCTCCAGGCGGTGGACGTGGCCGCCGAGCGACTCGGGAACACCCGAGACGTGTGCCGAGCCTCGTACCTGCATCCTGTCGTTCGAGACGCGTTCGAGGACGGGCGTCTTCGGGATGCGTGGATGCGGTCGAGAAGAGGTCGGTGGATGAGCCGGCCCGAGTCGGCGTTCAAACGGCTGTTGTCCGTGTGAGGGGTTTCCCACGGCGTCGACTCAGGTAACGCCTCGGCGTCGAGGAAGGAGACACAATCGAGGTCGCCATCGCCGTCGGTTCCGCCGTCTTGCTGGTCGCCCTGTTCTGGCTTCTCATTCGCCAGCAACACCCCGCCGGCGACATTTCCGATCTCTCCGGCCCCGATGACCAGGGTCCCACCGGGGACCCCCGTATCCGCCCGGATCGGGTCCCGCCGGTCCGGACGCCGAGATGCAGAGCGACCCGGCGGAACCGCCGACGGAATAGCGGCGTCGCAGAAGAGGTTTGAAGAGTCGGGTCTGGAGGAATGTGAGGAGAGATGATCTTCGAAGGACCCAGATCTGCCCGTCGCCTCTCCTGGCTGCAATGGCTGCCGCTGATCCTCCTCGTCGGCTGGGTGGCGGTACGGGCGCTGATCTGACGGTGATCTGACAGAGAGTTCCGGTGACGGAAAGAAGAAGGGGGCCCGCTCAGCGGGCCCCCTTCTCTCGTCTCAGTGGACCTGTGTCATCCGCCGGCGACGGTGGTGTCGGTCATGCCAGGAACGGTCGTGGCTCCCAGATCACCACCTGGGGCGAGCGTGGTGCCCACATCGCCGCCCGGATCCTGATCGGCTTCACAGGCAACGGTGAAGACGGCTGTCAACACCGCCAATGCAGCGATGGACTTCCTGAACTTCATATCTGATCCTCCTTCGGATCGATGACCACCGGGAGGTACCCGGCGATCGCGTCGTCTAAACGTTGACGGACGTTCGCTCCGCTGAGTGGGCCTAGTCGACCCCTGAGTTGTTCGGCGCCCGGAGGCGCCATCCCCTCTGACGCGGGAGAGACCCGACCCGAAGGCCGGCCCTCACCCGCTGATCCCCCTACTCCGGGCGGCCTGTTACCCATCCTTCCTGGGGCTCAAACGGTCGCGCCTCGAGATTTCGGTTTCCCCGTGTTGCCTTGGGGTACATGGCGTTCATGAGATCGGAAAGAGCGTCGGAATCCTTCCGGTACACGGGGTCTCTCTCCGCCAACGTGGGAAGAGCCCCGAAGACCGCAGAAGAGAGGCGCGTTTGCGCCCATGAATCCTGTTCCACCGTTCTGAGCCGGTACAACCTCGACTCGTACTGTCGACTCCACAGTCGCCCCCGCTACCCGGTGCTGCGTGGAGTGCCCACCCGCTGACTGTCACCCTCGCTCCCAACAGAGCCGTTTTTCGCGGCCTCGATTGACCATCTTCGGGATCGGGTACCTAGGTGCACCCGACCGTGGAGGGAGACATGAACGACGAACGAGCCCAAGCTCTGTTTCGCCGTATGCCCGATGACGACGCCCGCTGTGAGCTGTTCGAGCTCTTCCGTCCACTGGCCCTCCACCTCGCCAATCGCTACGCCCACCGGGGGGTGGAGGTCGAGGACCTGAAGCAGGTGGCCTTTCTCGGTCTGGTGAACGCGATCGACCGCTACGACCCCGAATACGGCAGCCGATTCGTGAGCTTCGCCGTGCCCACGATCACGGGGGAGATCAAGCGCTATTTCCGTGACGCCGGCTGGTCGGCCGCCGTCCCCCGTCGGCTGAAAGACATCACAGTGATGTGCCGGCGAGCCGATGAGGAACTCACTCAGAGACTCGGCCGTCCCCCGTCCGTGGAAGAGGTCGCCGAGGAGACAGGGCTCGCCCCCGACGAGGTGGTGGAGGCAGCATCGCTGGGCACTGCGTATCGGCCCGATGCCCTGGAAGCTCCCACTTCCGATGACGGGATGACCCGGCTCGACTTCCTGGGCGACGTGGACGTCCGGATGGAGCTCTTCGACGAGCTGGACGCCCTCAAGCCACTGCTCCAGTCACGTCCGGAGCGAGAACAGAGGATCCTCCACCTCCGTTTCTACGAGAACCTCACCCAACGCCAGATCGCCGAGAAATTGGACATCTCTCAGATGCACGTGTCCCGCATCCTCTCATCGACCCTCGAAAAGCTTCGAGTGCTGATGGAGGTTTGAGGCCGGCAACCCGGCTTTCTCAGGTGTCCCGGCGTCTGAGGTCGGTCAATTCGTGGCTGCGCATCACTTCTTCGGCGGTATCGATCACCTCTGGATCACCGTCGTGCACTCCCACCGTGACCCGGCCCCGATCGACGGTCTCGTAGGTCTCACGCCACGCCGGCGAGTTGTATTTGGCGACCGCCATCCCTCCGGCGGACCCTCCCACCCCGATCCCGAAGACAGCTCCGATCAGGATCGCCCATCCCATGCCGAGATCCGGGACGATCACTCCGAGGATGGCGCCGAGGGCGCCTCCGATCACGGCTCCAATCGCTCCGCCGGCGATCGACGACTTCGAGACGTCGACGAACGCTCGGGACTCGGGCATGGCTTCGTTGGCCTCGTCTTCCTCCGGAGAGACGACGTCGCTCATCTCGATAGAGCCGGGGGGAACTCCCCTCTCCTCGAGTTCCTCCACCAACAAGCGCGCCGCCGCCGGGTCGGCCACGGTGGCCGTGATCGAATGGGGAGCCGCCGGTGGCTGGTGATCACTGTCGAGCCCCGGGCGGGCATCGGGTTCGTGTCGGTCCATGACTCTTCCTCGACTCTTCCTCGCGGTCGCCGATGCCACCCCCGTACCCCACGCAGCCACCCGGAAACACCGGGTAGAGGCAGAGGTCAGTTCGCCGATTGACCCCGGGCTCCGGCGTACGACGGCGGGTCGGACGCCGGGAACGACTCGTCGACCGCCTCGTCCACCACATCGCGGGGCTCACTCGACTCGGTCGGTGCGGCGTGGGGCGGTGGCGGCAGTGCAGGTGGCTCGGCGCGGGTGCCCTGGATGTACAACCAGGCGCGTTTGGCGACCCTCCAGGCCAAGGCGGCGGCAGCCGCCCCGGCGGCTAGGCGGAAGAAGCCGCCCCTAGATCTCTTCGACATCGCTCGACTCCTCTGAAAACGGACTTCGCAGTACGCGGCTGCCTACCCCGTCGACAGTACGTGAAACACGCCCCCGTCGGCCTTCCATCGTCTGGCGGATGAGGCGGTCCCACTCGGAGGTGAACCTCCCGACGCCGAAGCGCTGGCGCGCCATCTGCCTGGCGGCTCCTCCCATCCGTCGGGCTGCATCGGGATCGTCGAGCAGGTGCCGCATCCGGTCGGCCAGACGGTCGACGTCGGTCGAGAGGTATCCGGTGACACCGTCCTCGATCACCGTGGTCGCCTCGGTGGTGGCGAGAGCGGCCACTGGTATGCCCGCCATCATCGCTTCACACAGGGACATGCCGAGGCTCGTATAACGGATCGGGTGGAAGAAGAACCGATAGCGTGCGGCGAACGCGGCGACCTCGTCGGGCGGGACCTCTCCGAGACTGCCTTCGACCTGCTCCGAGCCCAAGCCGATGAGATCGAGGGGAATGCGGGCGCGCATCTGCTCGTACACATCGAGGCCCAGCCGTCGGCCCCGGCGGGCGATGTTGTTGACGACCACCAGACCGCGCTCCAGATCGCCTCGGTAGAGGTCGCCTCGGTCCACGACCGCGTGCTGGATCACTCGAGTCGGGTTCCGGCCGCTGTCCCACATCAAGTCGTTGAAGTGGGTGACGTGAACGATGGTCACGGCCGGGTCGTCGACCGGATGCCGGGAGTCGAAACAAGACCCGGTGTCGTGCCCCGGCGGATCGTGCTCGAGGTAGATGCGGGGCAGGCGCCGCTGGGCCCGAGTCAAGATCTCGTGCTGGTCCGAGTGCCAGTTCTCGTCGGACTGGTAGAGGACGCCGTCGAATCCCATGGCGGGGACGTCTTCGGCTCGGACCTCA
>Ga0079224_100002590_pt1 | contig 22114 bp, 16 predicted proteins | sample Stecom2015_FD_80414 | JGI IMG/M metagenome (GOLD analysis project Ga0079224, IMG submission 80414) | Agricultural soil microbial communities from Utah to study Nitrogen management - Steer compost 2015 | ecosystem: Environmental > Terrestrial > Soil > Agricultural land | place: USA: Utah...
CCTCGGCCTCGGCCTCGGCGGCGTCGCGCACGCCCAGAACTTCATCAACGTCCTGACGGGGGGCACCAGCGGGATCTACTATCCGCTCGGCGTCGCCCTCTCCCAGATCTACGGCAAGGCCATTCCCGAGGCCAAGTCCTCGGTCCAGTCGACGAAGGCTTCGGTGGAGAACCTGAACCTCCTGCAGGCCGGCAGGGGCGAAGTCGCATTCACCCTCGGCGACTCGCTGTCCGCCGCCTGGAAGGGCGATCCCGAGGTCGGGTTCAAGGCGCCCCTGAACAAGCTGCGGGGGCTCGCCGCGATCTACCCGAACTACGTCCAGATCGTCGCCAGCGCCGAGTCCGGCATCAGGACGCTTGCCGACCTCAAGGGCAAGCGGGTGTCCGTCGGCGCGCCGCGTTCGGGCACCGAACTCAACGCCCGGGCGGTCTTCAAGGCGGCAGGCCTGAGCTACGAGGACTTCGGCAAGGTCGAGTACCTGCCCTTCGGCGAATCGGTGGAGCTGATCAAGAACCGCCAGCTCGACGCCACGCTGCAGTCGGCCGGCCTCGGCGTCGCGTCCATCCGTGACCTTGCCACCGCCGTCAAGATCGTTGTCGTCCCGGTCCCGGCCGACGTGATCGAGAAGATCGGCGATGCCGCGTACCAGGCAGCCACCATCCCGGCAGGCACCTACGAGGGCCAGACGAGCGACGTCCCCACGGCGGCGATCAACAATTACCTCGTCACGCACGAAGGCGTCTCCGAGGACATCGCGTACAAGATGACGCAGGCCCTCTTCGACAACCTCGACCAGATGGTCTCCGCCCATGCCGCGGCGAAGAACATCAGTCTCGAGAATGCCGCCAAGGGCATGCCGCTGCCGTTGCATCCGGGGGCGGAGAAGTTCTACCGCGAGAAGGGCGTCCTCAAGTAACCTTCCGCGGGGCGGACCGGCGCCAGGCCTGCCGGCCCGCCTCTCCCGACCGCGAGGGACGCGCGAACCGCGTCCCTCTTTCGTTCCGCCCGGAGAGCTCCCGATGTCCGAGCAAGCCAGCAGCCCGCCTTCCGAGATCGCCAACCCCGTCCTCGACGATCCGCACAACATCTTCCGGCCCCGCTCGCCAGCGGCGACCCGGGCGATCTTCTGGATTGCGGTGGCCTTCTCGGCCTACCAGATCTACACGGCCGCCTATGCGCCGCTGTCGAGCCTGGTCATGCGATCCCTGCATGTCGGCTTCCTGCTCCTGCTCGCCTTTGCCGCGCTGCCGACGTTTCGCCGAGGTGGCGAGCGCGCCCACTGGATCGGCTGGACCCTGGGCGTCGTCGGGTTCGTGCTGGGCTTTTACCAGTGGGTGTTCGAGGAAGATCTCATCCTGCGCTCCGGGGAGCTGACGACGCTCGACCTTTGGGTCGGCATCGTGGTCCTCGCCCTCGTGTTCGAGGCGGCCCGCCGGGTCATGGGCCCTGCCCTGCCGATCATCTGCGGCCTATTCCTCGCCTACGCGCTTTTCGGGGAGTACATGCCCGGACCGCTCGCGCATCGCGGCTACGGGGTCGACCAGGTCATCAACCAGATGGCCTTCGGGACCGAGGGGATCTACGGCATCCCGACCTACGTTTCCTCGACCTACATCTTCCTCTTCATCCTGTTCGGCACGTTTCTCGAGCAGGCGGGGATGATCCGCCTGTTCACCGACTTCTCGCTCGGCACCGTGGGCCATACCCGCGGCGGCCCGGCCAAGGTGTCGGTCGTCGCCTCCGGGCTGATGGGCACGATCAACGGTTCGGGCGTAGCCAATGTCGTCACGACCGGCCAGTTCACCATCCCCCTGATGAAGCGCTTCGGCTTCCGGCCCGCCTTCGCGGGAGGGGTCGAGGCCACGTCGAGCATGGGCGGCCAGATCATGCCGCCCGTCATGGGCGCGGTGGCCTTCATCATGGCCGAGACCATCGGCGTGCCTTACCTCGAGGTGGTGAAGGCCGCGGTCATTCCCGCGATCCTGTACTTCGCGACGGCTTTCTGGATGGTGCACGTGGAAGCCGGCCGGCTCGGCCTTATGGGCATTCCGAAGGAGGAATGCCCGGATCCCTGGGCCGCTGTGCGCGACAAGTGGTACCTCATCCTGCCGCTTGCCGCGCTCGTATGGCTGCTCTTCTCCGGCTACACGCCGCTCTTCGCCGGAACCGTCGGCCTGGCGGCCACGGTGATCCTGATCTTCGGCGCCGCCGCGATCTCCGGGGCATCGAGTACGGTCCTTCGCCTGGTCTTCTGGATCGGACTGGCGCTGGTGTCCTCCTCCTTCCTCCGGTGGGGGATCACGGCCGTGTTTGCCGTGATCGCGGCGCTCGTCGCCGTGAACTTCTTCGTGCGCGGCGGCCGCGAGGCGCTTCGCCTGTCGCTGAACGGCCTGGCCGAAGGCGCCAAGAACGCGCTGTCGGTCGGCGTGGCCTGCGCCCTCGTCGGCGTGATCATCGGCGTCATGACCCTCACCGGCGCCGCGACGACTTTCGGCAGCTACGTGATCGCCCTCGGGCAGCACAGCCTGTTCCTGTCCCTGGCGCTCACCATGGTGACCTGCCTGGTGCTGGGCATGGGAATCCCGACGATCCCGAACTACATCATCACGAGCTCGCTCGCCGCGCCGGCGCTGCTCGAGATGGGCGTGCCGCTCATCGTCTCGCACATGTTCGTCTTCTACTTCGGGATCATGGCCGACCTCACCCCGCCCGTGGCGCTAGCGGCCTTCGCCGCCGCGCCCATCGCCAAGGACTCCGGGCTCAGGATCGGGATGCAGGCGATGCGGGTCGCCATCGCGGGCTTCGTCGTGCCCTACATGGCCGTCTATGCGCCGGCCCTGATGATGCAGGCGGGCACCCTGCTCGACACCGCCTACGTGGTCCTGAAGGCCCTGATCGCCATAGGCCTGTGGGGCGCGGCCAGCGTGGGGTTCCTCTGGGTGTCGATGCCCTGGTACGAGCGCATTCTTGCGCTCGTCGGGGCATTTGCCCTGGTGGTCGCCTCGCCGGTCACCGACTAGATCGGCTTCGCGGCCACGGCCCTGGTCCTGCTGCTCCACTGGCGGCGAAGGACCCGATGAGCCTGGGACTGTGCCTTGCCGTGGCAACGTCCATCGTGGCGACGCTGCCGGTCGAAAGGTTCACCCTGTCCTGGACGCACTCCGTCGAGAAGGTTGCCTGGGAAGAGGACTGGCGCATCGACCCGGCGAGCCACAACCTCGTGCTGGCGGAGTCCCGCCTGCACGGTTCCGGCGCCGGCATGGACCCGCCACAGGGGGCGGTGCTGCGCGACGGCGTGTGGCACGGTCCGGGCGGGCTGGTGGTGCCGCGGCTGCGCCTTGCCCTGTCGGAGTACACGGACGACTGGAAGCTCTGCACCGGCGAGGGCTGCAGGCCGCTGCTGGAAAGGATCCCGGCGCGCGCCGGAACGGTCGACCTGTTCGCCTGCCCGATGCGCCGGTCAGAGTAGCCACTCCACCGGAAGCCGACTCGTGAGCCAGACGCCGAGCCTGCTCCAGAGGCCGGCGTCGGGCTCGTGTCGATGGACGATGGTCTCGGCCCCCGGAGCCCCCGCCCCCGAATCGCGCCGCTCGATCCAGCGCGGCTTGCCGTCCTCGCCCAGCGTGACCTCGTAGGCGAGGCCGGGCAGCACGCTGCGCATGCCCTCGACCATGGCGCGGGCGAGCGCGGGGCTGTCGATGAGCAGCCCCATCTCGGTATTGAGGTTGGCCGAGCGTGGATCGAAGTTGAACGAACCGACGAACAGCCGCTGCCGGTCCACCGAGAACACCTTCGCATGCAGGCTCGATGCCGAGCTGCCCGCCATCCGGTGCACGTCGCGCGGGTCCGCACCCGCCTCGCGCTTGAGCTCGTAGAGCCGCACCCCCGCCTCGAGCAGCGCCACCCGATGCCGGGCATAGCCCGCATGCACGGGAATCACGTCGGTCGCCTCGAGCGAATTGGTCAGCACGCCCACCTCGACCCCCCGGGCCACCAGGTCGGACAAGGCGCGCACGCCCGCCTTCGTCGGGACGAAGTACGGCGTGACGAGCTCGACCTCCTGCTCGGCGCCTCCGAGCACCCGGCGCAGGCGCTCCGAAAGCAGATCCTCCCGCGCGCCACGGCCCAGCCCCTTGGCCGGATCGTCACTGAACAGTCGCACGCGCGTCCATTCGAACGAGATCTCGCCCGCCAGCAGCGATCGAAGGAATCCGGACTGGCGCACGGCGTCGAGATACGCCCGGGCGTGCGGGTCGCGCTCCGCGAGGGAGGCGCGACGGGGCACGGCGCCGGGATCCACGCTCGCGGCGTCGCCCAGGACCTGCCGCAGCGGATACGAGGAACGGCTCGACCAGTAGCGCTCGAAATCGGCCGAGACCGCCCGCGCCACCGGTCCGACCGCGAGCACGTCCAGGTCGATGTAGCGCATCGCCTGTCCCACGCTGAAATACTCGTTCCCCACGTTGCGCCCGCCCACGATGGTGGCCTGGTTGTCGGCGGTGAACGACTTGTTGTGCATGCGCCGGTTCAGCCGGTCGAAGTCGGTGAGGTAGCCGAGGATCCTGTGGCCGCGGATCGGGAAGGGATTGAACAGCCGGACCTCGATGTTCTCGTGTGCATCGAGCGCCGCGAGCATGGGATCGAGGCCGACGGTGTTGTTGTCGTCCAGCAGCAGCCGCACCCGCACGCCCCGCTCCGCGGCGCGATGAAGCGCCTCGGCGAGCAGCACGCCGGACATGTCCGGGCGCCAGATGTAGTACTGGACGTCGAGGCTGCGGTCAGCCGCCTCGGCAAGCAGGACACGGTCCGCGAAGGCATCGTGGCCGTCACGGATCGGCCACACGCCCGACAGGCCGGGATTCGCCGCGACCTGGCCGGACAGCGTGCGTCCGAGGCGAGTGTCGCCGATATCGACGATGGCGCGCGACCCGGGGGGCTCGGCCAGCGGTGGGAGTCGGATGGATCGCACGAGCAGCAGGCAGCCCAGCAGGACGATGGCGAGCGCAACCAGGACGCGAACGCCGGAGCCCCTCATTCGCCCGGTCGTTTCCCGCGGGGCCGCGGGACGCGTTCGGCCACGAGGCGGTCGAGCCTGGCGCGAAGCTTCCTGTCGACACGACCCGACCCCCCGACCTCGCGTCGAAGGGCGCGGAACAGTCCAGGCAGGCGCCGGTCGTCCAGTCTCTCCCAGTCGCCCCCTGACAGCGCCTCGACCGCCGCCACGCCCGCCAGTTCGCGCATTCGGTCGCGCGGCGCGAGTCCCTCCGCCATCGCCGTGTGGATGGCGCGGACGAACCGGCCGTCGTTCTCGAGCAAGGCGCGGGCGAGCCGCGTCGCCCCGGTCGTGCCCAGCAGCACGCCGGGATCGATGCGCACGGCATCGACCAGCGCCCGGTCGTCGCCGCCGTCTCGCGCCCGGGCGACCAGCTCGTTGAGGCTCAGCCCGTACACGAGGAGCGCCCGCAGGCTCTCGCGCATCGAGCGCAGGTAGCTCGCCTTCGTCCAGGCTTCGGCGGCGACCTGGCCCTCCGGGCCGGCCGCGCCGTGGCGACCCTCGTGCTTCACGTACACGCGCGTCAACCGGGCAAGGCTGGCCACCGGGATCGCCTGGCGGGCGGCGCCGATGAGCTCGCGGTCCATGTCGAACGCCACGGCGGCCGCCGCGAGGTGCCGGGGAAACGGCAACTCGTAGAGCCCCGCCCATCGCAGCTGGTCGGGGATCGGCGCGACCATGGGACCGCCGCGACCGATTCGCAGGCCCTCGATGCGTTCACGCAGCAAGGGCCAGAGCGACAGGACAAGGCGAAGTTCCGCCGGGGACGGTCCGGATGGACGGCGCGGGCGGACGGATCGCCGAGGTTCGGTGGGGGGGCGAGTGTCGTCAGGCACGGCACCGATCTTACCCGCTCGGCCACCCGGCCCCGGGGGGTCGAGGCGCCCGCCCGCTTCCGGCGGCGGCGCGGTCGCTACTGCTGCGCCAGGCGCACGTGCACCTCGACATCGAGGACCTCGCGTGCCCGGCCAAGCGCGGTCCCGCGGACCGGCGCGGCGTCCACCGCGTCGATCCCGCAGGCAAGGCGCACGTAATCCGCCGTCGGACACTGGCGATTGGCCGGGTCGAAACCTATCCAGCCATAGGCGCCCAGGTGGAGCTCGGCCCAGGCATGGGTCGCCTCCGCGCCGATGATGTCGCTCCCGGGATTGAGGTAGCCGGTCACGTAGCGGGCCGGTATGCCCAGGCTGCGGGCCGCGGCCACCAGGACATGCGCCTGGTCCTGGCAGACTCCCGTCCCGGCCTCGAGCGCCTCGGCCGCGCTGGTACCGGCATCGCTCGTGCCCGCCGTGTACCGGACCGCGTCGGCCACCGCGGCCGCAAGCGCATGCCCCTGCTCCAGCCGGTCAGTACCAATGCCCGCCATGGCGGCGCGGGCGAACGCCTCGATGGCGGGCGCGGGCGCCGTGCGAGGCCCTGCACGCAGCCAGGCCAACGGATGCAGGACCTCGCGCAGCCCACGCAGCATGCCCGCGCGGTCAGCCACTTCCACCACCCCGGTCGAGACGAGCTCCAGGATTTCGACGGGACCGTGCGCAGTCAGCATGTGGATGCAATTGCCGGCGCCGTCCACGTAGCCGTCGTCCACGCAGTGGCCGCCCGCGTCGATCCGCCACTCGAGGACACGCTGGCCGTCGAACTCGCTCGGCCGCAGGCGCAGGGTCTGGACGACGAGCCGGACCGCGGGCTCGTAGCGATAGACGGTACGGTGCTCCACGCGCAGCTTCATCGCCCTACTCCGCGAAGTGGTAGGCCGAGGCGATCGACCCATGCAGCCGTGCGGTCCTGCCGATGAAGTCGTCGAGAAACTCGTGCAGCCCGGCGGCGAAGATCCGGTCGATCGTCAACTCGGAAAGCATGGTCAGCGTCTCGTTCACCTGGTCATGACAGTCGTGCCGCCTTCCGTAGAGCCTGGCCAGGCCGTTGAGCCGATCGCCGAGCGCGCGATAGCAGTAGTGCATGGAACGCGGCGTGAACGGATTGAGGATCAGGAAGTCGGCGATGTTCCGCGGCGAGACATCCGACCTGTAGGTCCAGTGGTAGGCACGCAACGACGAGGCGGCATGGAGGATGCTCGCCCACTGGTAGTGGTCGATGCCCCCACCGACCGTGCTGCCCCCGGGCAGCAGGACGTAGTACTTCACGTCCAGCAGGCGAGCCATGTTGTCCGCCCGTTCGAGCGCCGTGCCGATGCCGATGAACTCGTAGCCGTCGACCCGCATCAGCGTCCCGTCGGTCGTGCCCCGGAAGAGCGAGCCCTGCCGCCGGATCCACTCGAGGACGTCGCGCAGGCCCCCGCCGCTCGCCCTCGAGGGCAGCACCTGCTGCCAGGCATGCCAGGCATCGTTGATCGCGACCCACATCTCGGTCGTGAGCGCGATGCGCATCACGCGTGCATTGGCCCGGGCCCTGTCGAGGCAATTGGTCACGCTCGACGGGTTGCTCCGGTCGAAGAGCAGGTAGTCCGCAACCGTCTGCTGGCGCACGTCGTCCCCGTGCACCGCCTCGAAGCCGGCGCGGGTGCGCGATGCATCGAGCACCGATCCCCATTCGCCGCCGGGACCCTGCGCGGACGACGGCAGCAGCGACAGGCGATAGCCCATCTCGAGCAGGCGCGCGGTGTTCTCGGCGCGCTCCACGTAGCGCGCGAGCCAGAACAGGTTCTCGGCGGTGCGGCTCAGCACGGGTCAATCCCCCAGCACCCAGGTGTCCTTGACCCCGCCACCCTGGCTCGAGTTGACCACGAGCGACCCCTCGGTCATGGCGACCCGGGTGAGGCCGCCGGGCACGAGCCGGATCTCGTCGCCCACGAGGCAGAAGGGCCGCAGGTCGACGTGCCGCGGGGCGACCCCGTTGCCCACGTAGGTCGGGCAGCTCGAGAGCGCCAGCGTCGGCTGGGCGATGAAGCCCGTGGGCGCCGCTTCCAGCCGCGCGCGATAGGCCTCGATCTCCGCGGCGCTGGCCGCGGGGCCGACCAGCATGCCGTAGCCACCCGAGCCATGCACCTCCTTGACCACGAGCTCGTGCAGGTGGTCGACCACGTAGGCGAGCGCCTCCGGCTCGGCGCACCGCCAGGTCGGCACATTCGCGAGGATCGGCTCCTCCCCGAGGTAGAAGTGGATCATGTCGGGCACGTACGTGTAGATCGCCTTGTCGTCGGCCACCCCGCTGCCCGGGGCGGAGCAGATTGATACCTTGCCGGTCCGGTACGCATGGAAAAGGCCCGGCACGCCCAGGACCGAATCGGGGCGGAACGCGAGCGGATCCAGGAAGTCGTCATCGATCCGCCGGTAGATCACGTCGACCCGCTGCGGTCCCTGCGTCGTGCGCATGTACACGAAGCCGTCATCGACATAGAGATCCTGTCCCTCGACCAGCTCGACACCCATCTGGTCGGCGAGGAAGGAGTGCTCGTAGTAGGCGGAGTTGAAGACCCCGGGGGTGAGGACGACGATGTTGGGTTCGGCATCGCAGGACGCCGGCGCGAGGCTCGCGAGCGTCCGGCGAAGCAGCGCCGGATAGTCGTCCACGGGCAGGATGCGTCGCCGGGTGAACAGCTCCGGAAACATCCGCATCATGATCTCCCGGTTCTCGAGCATGTACGACACGCCCGACGGTGTGCGGCAGTTGTCCTCCAGGACATAGAGCTCGTCGGGCCCGGTGCGCACCAGGTCGACGCCCGCGATGTGCGAGTACACGTTTCGCGGCGGCGCGAAGCCCGCGGCCGCCGGAAGGAAGGCCGCGTTGCCATAGACCGCCTCGGCGGGGATGATCCCCGCCTTCACGATCTCGCCTCTCCGGTAGATGTCCCCGAGGAAGAGGTTCAGCGCCCGCGCCCGCTGGCGCACGCCGGAGTCGATGCGGCGCCATTCCCGGTGCGTGAAGACCCGGGGAACCACGTCGAACGGGATCAGGCGCTCGGATTCGGCGAGTTCCCCCGATTCACCGTAGACGGCGAAGGTGATGCCGATGCGGCGAAACAGGGTCTCGGCCTCCTGCTGCTTCCGGCCGAGCGCCTCCACGCCCACCTTGCGTATCCAGTCGGCGATCTCGCGGTACGCATCGCGCACCCGGTCGCCCTCGTACATCTCGTTGAACCCCGCCATCGAGCATCCCCAGCTGGCCCCGACCCAAGGGTCGATCCCGTTCCCGGGACATTAGCACGCCGCACCGCCGGGATCGGGGCGACGCGGCTGGACCCCGGCCGCCGCCAGGGGCGGGGCCGGGACATGCCGGTGCGCGGGAGGGGGAATCAGCGGACCGGGGGGAAGGCCCGGTCGTCCGCCGACGCCAGCGCCGTCATGTTGACGATGCGGCGGACGGTGGCGGACGGCGTGAGGATGTGGACGGGCGCCGCGGCGCCGAGCAGCATCGGGCCGACATGCACGCCCTGCCCGCCCGTCGTCTTCAGGACATTGAACAGGATGTTGGCCGCATCGAGGTTGGGACAGATGAGGATGTTGGCCGACCCGGTCAGAGTGGAGTCCTGCAGGAACTCCCCGCGCAGGGACTCGTTGAGCGCGGCGTCGCCGTGGAGTTCCCCGTCGGCCTCGATGCCGGGACAGGTCGCGCGGAACAGGTCGCGCGCCTCGCGCATCTTGCGCGCCGACGGCCGCTGGGACGAACCGAAGTTCGAATGCGACAGGAAGGCCACCTTGGGCGGCAGGCCGAAGCGGCTGACCTCGACGGCGGCCATGCGGGCGATGTCCGCAAGCTGTTGTGCATCCGGGTCGTCGTTCACGAAGGTATCGGCGACGAACAAGGTATGCTTGTCGAGCACGATCGCGTTCATCGCGGCGAACTGGCGAGCTCCGGGGGCCAGGCCAAGGATGCTCGCGATGTTCTCCAGGTGGGCGTCGAACCGGCCGACCAGGCCGCAGACCATCGCGTCGGCGTCGCCCCGTCGCACCAGCATCGCGCCGGTGATCGTGTGCGAGCGGCGCAGCGCCGCCTTCGCCATCTCGGGCGTCACGCCGTCGCGCGCGCGCAGCTTGTGCAGGGCCTCCCAGTACTCGCGAAAGCGGCTGTCGTTCTCCGGATCGACCAGCTCGAAGTCGCGCCCCGCCGCCAGCCGGAGCCCGGCGCGGCGGATGCGCATCTCGACCACCGACGGCCTGCCGATCAGGATCGGCCGTGCGAGCCCTTCGTCCACCGCCACCTGCGCGGCCCGCAGGACCCTCTCCTCCTCGCCTTCCGCATAGACGACCCGCTTGTTCGCCTTGCGGGCCGCGGCAAAGAGCGGCCGCATCACGAGCCCGGTATGCGTCACGAAGCGCGTGAGCGAATCGCGGTATCCCTCGAGATCGTCGATCGGGCGCGTGGCGACACCGGACTCCTGCGCCGCCCTGGCCACGGCGGGCGCGATGCGCAGGATCAGCCGCGAATCGAAGGGCTTGGGAATGAGGTAGTCGGGGCCGAACGCGATCTCCTGCCCGGGATAGGCCGCGGCCACCTCGGCACTCACCTCGGCCTTCGCCAGTGCCGCGATCTCGTGCACGCACGCGAGCTTCATGCTCTCGTTGATCGTGGTCGCCCCGCAGTCCAGCGCACCCCGGAAGATGTAGGGGAAGCACAGCACATTGTTGACCTGGTTCGGATAGTCCGAGCGGCCCGTCGCGATGATGCAGTCGGGCCGCGTCGCGCGGGCGAGCTCCGGGCGGATCTCCGGGTCGGGATTCGCAAGCGCCAGCACGATCGGTCGCTCCGCCATGCTGAGCAGCATCTCGGGCGTGAGGACGTCGGCCGCCGAGCAACCGAGGAACACGTCCGCCCCGCGAACCGCGTCCGCGAGCGTGCGCGCATCGGTCGGGCGCGCATAGCGCAGCTTGGATTCGGGAATGTCGTCGCCCCGGTCCGGCCGCAGGACCCCCTTCGAGTCGCACATCAGCACATGCTCGGGCCGCACCCCGAGCTGCACCATCAGGTCCACGCAGGCGATCGCGGCGGCGCCGGCGCCCGACACCGCGACGCGGACCTCGTCGATTGCCTTGCCCACGAGCTCCAGGCCGTTGATCATCGCCGCCGACGAAATGATCGCGGTGCCGTGCTGGTCGTCATGGAAGACGGGGATGCGCAGCCTCTCGCGCAGCTTGCGCTCGATGTAGAAGCATTCGGGCGCCTTGATGTCCTCGAGATTGATCCCGCCGAGGGTGGGCTGCAGCGCCGCGATGATGTCGACCAGCCGGTCCGGATCGCGTTCGTCGAGCTCGATGTCGAAGACGTCGATCCCGGCGAACTTCTTGAACAGGCACGCCTTGCCCTCCATGACGGGCTTCCCCGCCAGCGGGCCGATGTCGCCGAGGCCGAGGACCGCGGTGCCGTTGGTGACGACACCCACCAGGTGGCCGCGCGAGGTGAACTCCGCCGCCATGGCCGGATCATCGGCGATCGCCGTGCACGCATAGGCGACCCCGGGGGAATAGGCGAGCGACAGGTCGCGCTGGTTGAGCAGCGCCTTGGTGGGCACGACGGAAATCTTGCCCCGCGTGGGGCTGCGGTGATAGTCGAGCGCGGCATCGCGCAGGGCACGCTTCGCGGCCCGGTCGGCGGGCTCTGCGGGGGACTGCTGGGAACTCATGGTCACTCCGGGAGGATCTGCGGGGCGACCTCGTGTCGCCCCGGGGCATTCAGGAAGGAGAAGACGCCGTCGAGCGCGACCGCGCGAACTCGACGTACCAGTCGATGCTGCCGGGATTCGCCATGGCGTCGCGGTTGAGCGCCTTCTCGGGAGGCACGCCCAGCAGCAGCTTCTTGACCGGCAGCTCGAGCTTCTTGCCGCTCAGCGTGCGGGGAATCTCGGGCGCCACGATGATCTCCGAGGGCAGGTGACGGGGCGACATCGCGGTCCGGATACGCTGGTTGATCTCCGCGACGAGCGCCTCGTCCAGGACCGCGCCCGCCCGCAGCACCACGAACAGCGGCATGTAGCTCTCCCGCCCGAGGTATTCGAGGTCCACCACCAGGCTGTCGAGAACCGCCGGGATGGTCTCCACCGCCCGGTACAGCTCGGCGGTTCCCATGCGGATGCCATGGCGGTTGATCGTCGCGTCGGAGCGACCGTAGATGACGGCGCCACCCGAAGGGGTGATGCGTATCCAGTCGCCATGCCGCCAGACGCCCGGGAACATGTCGAAGTAGCTCTCGCGGTAGCGGCTGCCGTCTTCGTCGCCCCAGAGCCTCAGCGGCATCGAGGGCATGGGGCGCACGCAGACGAGCTCGCCCACCTCGTCGACCAGCGACCTGCCCTCCTCGTCCCAGGCCTCGACCGCCGCGCCGAGGCAACGGCACTGCATCTCCCCCGGAACGGTGGGCAGCATCCGGTTGCCACCGATGAACGCGCCGGCGAAGTCGGTGCCACCGGAGATCACGCACCACCACAGGTCGGGGCCGAACTCCCGCCAGCCCCATTCGTAGCTCTCGACCGCGAGCGGTGAACCGGTGGAGCCCAGCGCGCGCAGGCGGGAAAGATCCCCGTACTCGGCCGGATGGACGCCGGCCTTGACGCAGTTGGCGTAGTAGGCGGCCCCGGCACCGAAGAAGGTCACGCCGGTCTCGGCGGCGAAGCGCCACAGGGCACCCATGTCTGGCCAGCCGGGATTGCCGTCGTAGATGCAAAGGGTAGTGCCACCGAGCAGGCCGCCGACCTGGCAGTTCCACATGATCCAGCCGGTGCTCGAATACCACAGGAAGCGGTCGTCGGGCCCGAGGTCGTTGTGCAGGACGCCCAGCTTGAGGTGCTCGAGCACCACGCCGCCGTGGCCGTGGACGATCGGCTTCGGCATGCCCGTGGTTCCGCTCGAATAGACGATCCACAAGGGCGCGTCGAACGGCAGCCGGCGCGGCGACCAGTCGGTGGGCGCCTTCGTCGCGCAGGCATCGCGCAATCCGTGCACCGGCCTGTCGGCCGCGAAGGCCGATGGCGGGCGTTCGCGATCGAGATAGGGCAACGCGAGCACGTGGCGCACGCTCGGCAACTGGGCGAGCATCTCGCCGACCACGTCCATACGGTCGTGCGGCTTGCCGCCGTACACGTACCCATCGCAGGTGACCAGGAACTTCGGCTCGATCTGTCGGAACCGGTCGAGCACGCCCACCGGCCCCATGTCGGGTGAGCACAGCGACCAGACGCCACCCACGCTCACGGTGGCGAGGAAGGCGACGACCGTCTCGGGGATGTTGGGCAGGTAGGCGGCCACCCTGTCGCCCGGTTCGAGCCCGAGTTCCACCAGGCGGGTCGCGAGGCCCGCCACCCGTTCGCGGAGCTCCGCCCAGGAAAGCTCCCCGTCGTGCCCGCTCTCGCTGCGGTGGACGATGGCCGGGCGCCGCGGGTCGCCGACACCGGCATGGCGCAGCGCCTGTTCGGCGTAGTTGAGCGAAAGGCCCGGGAACCACCGGGCGCCGGGCATGCGGTCGTCCACCAGCACCGGCTCCGGGGCGCCCTCGTCCAGCAGCTGGAAGTATTCGCGGATCGAGCCCCAGAAGGCATCGAGGTCCGTCACGGACCAGCGGTACAGCGACTCGTAGTCGTCGAACGCCAGGCCATGCCGCTTCTCGAGCCACTCGAGATAGGCCGCCATCTGGATGGGTGTGACTTTTTTCACGGTCTCGTGTCTTCGGTTCTTCGGCGTGCGCAAGGCCGCGGGCCGCGGGCCCGCGACGGTCCCCGAACCAATGTTAGCGCGGCGTGCCACTGAACGCCGCAAACGCGCCGCCCGTCGGCATCCCGTCGCCGCACCCCGACCGCCCCACTAAGTTGAGCCGGTGAAAAAGCCATCCCGCGCACACCTGCCGGGTGATCGGCCCTTGCTCCCGGAGCGAACCGCATGACCCGAACTCGTCGGCACGCAGGCTTTACGTTGATCGAACTCCTGCTGGTGATGACGATCATCGGCATCCTGGCCGCCATCGCCATTCCCGCATGGGGCAGCTACACGCAGCGCGCCCGCCTTGCCGCCGGCATTGCCGTGCTGAAGGAAACCAAGCTGCGTCTCGAACAGTTCTATGCGGGCAACCGCAGCTACGCGTCGGGTGGCGCGTGCGCCGTGGCCGACTTCTACGACGCCGAGGGCCAGTTCAACATCACCTGCACCACGGCCGCCGACGGCCAGCAGTTCACCCTCACCGCCACGGGGATCGGATCGTCCGCTGGCTTCGTCTACACGATCGACGACGCCGGCGTCGAGGGGACCGCCGCGCTGCCCTCCGGCTGGTACTCGGGCGCGCTGCCGGTGAACCGCTTCATCGTGCGCAAGGAGTGACGATGACCGGTGCGCGCCCGCTCGCCATGCCCCGGGCCCGGCGCCACAGCGCCGGGTTCACGCTGCTCGAGCTGATGTTCACCATCGCCATCCTCGGCGCCCTGATCGTGATCGCGGTGCCGAGCTTCGAGCGACTCTTCGCCTCCCGGCAGACCACGTCGGCCGCCCAGTCGCTGGCCGCCGCGCTGCGCAAGGCGCAGGCGGAGGCGACCCGCCTCAATCGCAACGTCGAGGTCCTGATGACGACCTCGGAGCCGTCGGCCGCCAACGTGACCAGCGCGACCGCCGCCGCGCCCGCCACGGCGACCGCCTGGATGGTGCGCGTCCAGGGGGCGACCAGCGCGGACGAGTTCCTGGGCGGCGAGTCGCGCGAGCGCTTCGGCAAGAGCATCACGACCGCGGGCAACCTGAGCTCGATCGTCTTCACGCCCATGGGCCGGGTCCTGGACATGTCCAGCGGCACTCCGCTGATGCTCGCGTCGCCCCGGGTCGTCCAGTTCAACCACGCCCCGCAGTCCCTGCGCTTCTGCACCTACGTGACGCCCGGCGGCTCCATCAGGGTCTGCGACTCCGCCGCCGCCTACGGAACGAATTCGGCCTGCCAGCCGAGGCTGCCCTCGGGGTGCTGACATGCCACGCTCGATCGCCATCGCCCCTCGCGCGCGCATGAAACCTGCCCCGTCGACCGGACAGGCGGGCTTCACCTTGCTCGAGAGCCTGATCGCCATCGTGGTGTTCGCGATCGCCGTGCTCGGGATGATCGGGGCGCAGGCCTCGGGTGCGCAGGTCACGTCCGATGCCCGCTATCGCACCGAGGCGGCCGCGGCGGCAGACGAGCTGCTCGCGCGCATGCAGATCGCCCCGCCCGCCACCGTGGTCGCCGACTTCTCGACGGGGGGCCCGCGGTTCCAGGAATGGCTGGAGGAGCGCGTCCAGGCGGAGGGCGTCGGGCTGCCCGCGGGTGATGCCACCGTCGAGTTCGCCTCGGTCGGCGGCGATCCTCTCACCGTGCGGATCGTCGTGACCTGGGTGCCGCCCCGGCATCGCGTCCGGGACGCCAGCGGCGCAATCAGTGCCATGACGCAGACCCGGCAGCATGTCACCGTCAGCGCCCTTTACGACTGAGGACGATATGCACCGACAGCGCGGACTCTCGATCGTCGAGCTGCTCGTCGGCATGGCCGTCGGCCTGCTGGCCGCCCTGGCAATCGTCCAGGCCTTCTCCGCGAGCGAGATCGGCCGGCGCGCCACCACCGGGCAGGCCGACGCCCAGCAGGTGGGCACCATGACCGGCTGGCGCCTGATGCGGGAGCTGCGGCTGGCGGGCAACGGGCTTGCCAACGGGATGAACGTGTGGGGCTGCCGCCTCCTCGCATGGCGAGGTGGCTCCGCGCTCCTTCCGCGGGCCTCCGCATGGCCGGCCCCTTTCGCCGCGCTGCCGGCGAGCCTCAACGTGCTGCCGGTCGGGGTCCTCGACGGCGGCGGCAGCAATCCCGACATCGTCATGGTGATGAGCGCCGGCAACTCGACCGGGGGCGCCCCGATGGCGCTGACGATCACGTCCCCCGCGCAGGTCGAGACGCTTCCCTCCGTCGGGTTCCGGGCCGGCGACCTCCTGCTCGTGTCCAACCCCGGCAGCCCTGGCGGGGACTGCCAGATCGGCCAGGTGGACTCCAGCTATGTCCCGCCGCCCTCCGGCCAGGCCGCGCCCACCGCGGTGCCGACCTCCGCCGCCCTGGCCGCGCCCTACAACAACCCCAACGGCTTTACCACCCTGCCGCAGCCGGCCGACTACACGCTGGTGAACCTCGGGGCGACGCCGACCTTCGCGCTTTTCGGCGTCAATGCGAACGACCAGCTGGTCCAGCTCGACATGCTCGAGCGCGTCACGCTCTCGACGCCGGCCCCCATCGGCGAGAACGTCGTGAACCTGCAGGTGCTCTACGGCATCGACGACGGCTCGTCCGGCGGCCTCGCGAACGACAACGTGGTGGACGCCTGGGTTGCCCCCACGGGCGCCTGGTCGTTCGCCTCGCTCCAGGCAGACGGCGAGGCGGCGCCCGCCATCAAGGCGCTGCGCCTCGCCATCGTGGTCCGCTCGACCGAGAGGCAGGGCGTGCAGGGTCCGGCGAGCATGACCCTCTTCCCGGATCTCCCGGCGGACGTGCAGGTCACGCTCAACTACACGACCGAGCAGCGCAGCTTCCAGTACCAGGTGTACGACACGATCGTCCCGCTGCCCAACCAGCGCATCGCGCTGTGCGCCGAGCACCGCCGCTATGGCGGCATCCCGTCCGCCGGAGCCTGCATATGAGGATCCCGCGCCTGCCTTCGCGATCCCGCGCCCAGGGCGGCACCGCGCTGCCCATCGCGCTCGTGATGGTCACCGTCATGGCGATGGCCTCCATCGGACTGGTGAGGATGATCGACTCCTCGACCCTGCTGGCCCGCAATGCCTCCTTCCAGCGCGACGCGGTCAACCGCAACCAGATCGCCATTCGCACGGCCATAGGCGAGTTCGAGTCCCAGGCGGGCAGGCATTTCGCGATGCTGAAGAACACCGAGACCGACGCCCTGGGCCAGGCCGGCGGCTTCGCCTACTCCGCCACCGCCCTGCCCACCGACAGCGCCGGGGTGCCGCTCGCGATCAAGGACGACGCCGCGTTCGCCGCGGCCTTCGGCTCGGTTGCGGCGTCCTCGGCCATCGACAGCGGCGAAGGTATGCAGACGGTGTACCTGATCGAGCGGCTCTGCTCGCTCCAGGAACCCGCGGCCGACAACCATTGCGCAATGTCGAGCTCACGGGTGCCGGACAACTGCTCGCGCTGCTCGAGCGTCTCGACGCCCCGAACCCCGGTGTTCCGTGTCACCGCGCGCACGAACGGTCCGCGCGGAGTCGAAGCCCTGTCGCAAGCCCTGTTCACCCTGCCGATCGAGTGACTTGCCATGCAGCGTACACGCCACGTCCCGCACGCCGCTGATCGCCCCGCGGCAACGCCGGCCAGTTTCGTGGACCGCATGCGCGACAGCGCGATCGCCCGCTGGTCATCCATCGTTGCCGCGACCCTCCTGGCCTGGACGCCCATGGCGCAGGCCGCCGAGACGGACCTCTCCGACCAGCCGGCGCGCACCACCCTGAGCGTCCCGGCCAACGTCCTGCTCGCCCTCTCGGTGGAGTGGCCGACGGGCAACGTCCAGGCCTACAACGACGAGACCAGCGGGACGGGCTGTCCGGGCCGCGACAATGGCCGCAGCGCCTGCTATTTCAGTCCCGGCGAGCGCGCGAGCCGCGTGGCCGCCGCCAATGTCGGCAACCCGAGCTTCAAGCCCCAGGCGTCGATGCCCTACCTGGGCTACTTCGATCCCTTCAAGTGCTACCGGTACAACTCGGGCGGCGAGTACTTCGAGCCCTACCGCTACACGGACGGCTACGATCCCACCCGAGGCTACAAGGACCAGCCCTCCACCTCGACGGCGCGTTGCGGCAGCGCCGAGGGATGGAGCGGCAACTTCCTCAACTGGGCCACGATGCAGACCACCGACCTGTTCCGCTGGGTGATGACCGGCGGCGACAGGGCCATCGACACCCAGTCGCTCACCGTGCTCGAGAAGGCACGGCACGACGGCCAGGGCGGCACCGCGCAGTTCCCCATCAAGCAGCTCGGCAAGGCCTTCTCCGGCCTGCCGATCACCGCGCCGCGCAACGTGACGCCGTACACCTGGAACGAGCTCTACGTCTCGGTCGAGGGCCGCAACACCTCGATGCGGATCGCCTCGAACAGCGGGATTACCAGCAACACCCAGGACTTCAAGGTGCGCGTGAAGGTGTGCGACCCGAACTTCCCGGAGACCGCCACCACCTGCACGGCGTACCCCGCCGGCACGCTCAAGCCCACCGGGCTCATCCAGGCCAACGCGATGGACGTGCGGTTTGCCGCCATGGGCTACCTGCTCGATGACGACATCCTGCGCGACGGCGGCGTGCTCCGGGCCCGCATGAAGTTCGTCGGCCCGACCCGCCCGGTGCTGGGCGCGGCGGGCGAGACCGCGAATGCCAATGCGGAATGGGATGCCAGCACCGGCATCTACATCCTCAACCCCGATTCCGCCGATGCGGCGGCGACCCCCGGCACCATCACCCAGTCGGGCGTGACCCAGTACCTCAACCGGTTCGGCCGGCGCGACGGCTACAAGAACTACGACCCCGTCAGCGAGATGTACTACGAGGCGCTGCGCTACTACATGAACCTCGGCCCGACGCCGGAGTACTCCAGCGGCCTGACGGGCAGCGGGGCGGCGCGAAAGATCGACGGCTTCCCGGTGATCACCAACTGGGACGACCCGCTCGCACCGCCGCCGGGATTCGAGGACGCGGACGAATGGTGCCCGAACAACTTCATCATCGGGATCGCGGACGCGAACACGCACAAGGACAAGCGGCTGCCCGGGAACACCTCCACCGTCAACGAGGGCGGCGCGCAGCCGTCCAATGCCGCGAGCTTCCCGGCCAACGTCGCCACCCTGCTGAACGAGATCATCCAGACGGAGCTCACCAACGAGGGGGTCCAGCTCCTGAAGTCGAACGGCACGCCGCTCGCCCCCGGGCCGGTGAACTGCTGCGACGGCTCCGCCTACCTCGCATCGCTCGCCTACTACGCCAATTCCCGCGACATCCGGCCCGACTCCGAGAACACGATCCAGTCGCGTGGCCGCCAGCGGGTCCGCTCGTACTTCGTCGACGTGCGGGAATCCGGCAGCTGGGGTACCGGCGTCTCGCGCACCGATGCGCGCCGGCGCAACCAGCTCTGGCTCGCCGCGAAGTACGGCGGCTACATCGACCGGAACACGGTCGACCCGCCCGGCGGGCCCTACCCGGTCGCGACCCTGGACCTCGGCGACGCCATCGCCGACGAGAACAGCGACGGTGTGATCGACATCCGGGACGTCTGGGACCGCGACGGCGACTGGCTGCCGGACAACTACTACGAGGCGGGCTCGCCCGAGGCCCTCGTGGACGGCCTGCGCGCGGCGTTCTCCTCCATTCGCGCCCAGGTCGCCTCGGCGGTCGGCATCAACACGTCGACGCGCTCGGTCGAGCTGCAGACCGACACCGGCATCTTCCGGGTCAACTACGACCCGGCCTTCTGGTCCGGCAACGTGATCGGCTACACCTACGCCGGCTTCGACGAGGCTTCCGGCAACATCACCGCCGTCCAGAAGTGGAATGCCGCCGAGAAGCTCGACAGCCAGGGCTGGGACACCGGACGGCGCATCGTCACCTGGACGAAGAACTCGCCCACCGCGTCGACGGGAACCGCGAAGCCCTTCCGCTGGAACCAGCTCTCCGGCTGGCAGCAGAACGCCCTCAACAACGACCAGCAGGTCCTCGAGTGGCTGCGCGGGCGCAACGACATCGGCGCCTTCCGCAAGCGGCTGCGCAAGACGGCCACCGGCAACATCGTCGAGACCAAGCTGGGCGACATCATCGATTCCGAGGCGCGCTACGTCGGTGCGCCCAATGCGCCGCTCTCGGATGCCTACAACCCGGGCTACGGGACCTTCAAGACGACCTGGAAGGATCGCCGGGAGATGCTCTACGTCGGGGCCAACGACGGCATGCTGCATGCCTTCGACGCGAGCGTGACCGGGAACGACGGCGGCACGGAGGTCTTCGCCTACGTGCCCTCCTTCCTGTACTCGAAGGCGGCCGGCGCGGGCACGGGCGTCCTCGCCGACCTGCCTAACAAGAACTACGTCCACCGCAACTACGTCAATGCCACCGCGTGGATCTTCGATGCGGACTTCGCGCGCACCAATGGCGCGACCGAGGCGAGCGGCGACTGGCGCACGGTCCTGATCGGGGGCCTGGGCAAGGGTGGCCGCGGGTTCTTCGCGATCGATGTGACCGATCCCGGCGCGTTCGATACCGAGTCGGGCGTGGCCGGCAAGGTCCTGTGGGAATTCCAGGACTCGACGATGGGCTACTCCTACGGGGCGCCCCAGGTCGTGAAGACGAAGAAGTGGGGCTGGGTCGCCCTGCTCACCTCGGGCTACAACAACATCGCCTCGCACGGCTCCAACGGCGGCGGCCAGGGCTGGCTCTACATCGTGGACGTCAAGACGGGCGCACTCCTGCAGAAGGTCTCGACCGGCGCGGGCAGCGACGAGAGCCCCTCCGGCCTCGCCCAGGTCACGGCGTACACGCCGGACAGCGCCGACGGCACGATCACCGAAGTCTATGGCGGCGACCTGGACGGCAACATCTGGCGCTTCGACTTCACGAGCCCCACCGCCGACGTTCCGGCGCCGGAGCTCTTCGCGAAGCTGCCCGCGAACCAGTCCGTTACGTCCGGCCCGGTGGTGCGGGTCGCCCCGATCACGCGCAATCGCTACGTGTTCGTCGGTACCGGCCGCCTGCTGGGCCAGGACGACATCTACACCACGCACCAGCAGAGCTTCTATGCCTTCCGCGACGGCACCCGGCTCGCGCGCTGGGAAAGCGGCGAAGGCGACGCCCCGACCTTCCCGATCACGCGTTCGGTGATGGTCGCTAATACCGACCTGCTGAACCCGATCACGCCGGACCCGGACAAGCCCGCCGGCTGGTACCACGACCTGCTGACCGCCGGCGAGCGCGTGGTGATCGACCCGCAGGACACCGACCTCGGCAAGATCTCGTGGCTCGGGACGATCCCCCAGACCACGCAGCTCTGCAACGAGGGCGGGTCGTCGCGCATCTATGCGGCGAACTTCGAGACGGGGCAGTCCCAGCTCTACGACCCGAGCACCCTCTCCGGCGGAACCCCCACGCGGATCACCTCCTTCGACCCGAAGACCGGCGCCGTCGGCCTGCGCCTCGTGCGCGTCGGGGGCAACATCCGCGCCGTGATCACCGGCCAGTTCAACGAGCTCAAGCTCACCCAGGGCTACCTGCGCTATCTCGATCCACGCTCGATGGGCTGGCGCGAGATCACGGAACCCGGCAGCTGAGGCCGGCGCGCATGGGCGACCACGGATCCAGGCGAGCGGCACCGCGGCGAGGCCGCCGTCTCGCCCGCCCGGCCCGCCTCGGCGCCACGACCGCCGCCCTCCTCGTCGCAACCACCATCCTGGCGGGATGCCACGCGACGGCGGAGACGGCGACAGGCGGCTATGCCGAGGCCTGGCAGGTGGACACGCCCGCCCGCTTCACCTTCCCGCCCGTCGGCCTCGAGGAGTTCGCGCTGGCACGCACCCGGCCCGGCAGCGTCGAGCTCGTGATCCATATCGGCGCGGACGGCGCGCTCGAGAAGCTCGCCGCCGAGAAGGTCGAGGGCTTCGACCAGGACGCGCTCGAGGCGCTGTTCGGGGCGATCCGCCACGCCCGCTTCGCGCCGGCCCTGGTCGGCGGCCGGCCGGTACCATCGATCAAGCGCATCGCGTTCGACGTCGATCCGTTCGCGTCCCGCTTCGTCACGACGGCCAAAGCGGCGGACGGCTCGCGCTGACCCGCACTCGGCCGAAGCCCGGCTTGCGCCGCGGCGGCTCGCTTGCGAGACTTCCGGGGCTTGCGAACCGACCCGCCCCGATGCTGTCCAGGTCCCTGCGCTTCCTCCTGCTGCTCCTGCTTTTCGCCGCGCATGCAGCCTCGTTCGCGGCCGACGGCCGGCAAGGCGGACACGACGCCTACGAAGCGATCGTGTTGCGCGTCCAGGACGGCGACACCCTCCTCGTGCGCCGGATCGGCCAGACCCGCCCCCATCGCGTGCGACTCTCGGGCATCGATGCGCCGGAGCGGGGCCAGGCCCATGCCGACGAGTCGCGC
>Ga0079224_100002591_pt1 | contig 22112 bp, 16 predicted proteins | sample Stecom2015_FD_80414 | JGI IMG/M metagenome (GOLD analysis project Ga0079224, IMG submission 80414) | Agricultural soil microbial communities from Utah to study Nitrogen management - Steer compost 2015 | ecosystem: Environmental > Terrestrial > Soil > Agricultural land | place: USA: Utah...
CCTCGGGTGGAGCGTCCTTGAGGAGGAAGCCGGAGGCTCCCGCCTTGATCGCGTGCAGCACGTACTCGTCAAGGTCGAAGGTGGTGAGGATGATGACCTTGGGGGCCTCATCACCGCCGGCGGTGAGCTCGCGGGTTGCGGCCAGTCCGTCCATGGTGGGCATCCGCACGTCCATGAGCACGATGTCCACCGGGTGCGAGCCGAGTAGCCGCAGTGCCTGTGCACCGTCACCGGCCTCGACGACGACGTCCATGTCCGGCTGGGAGGCGATCACCATCGAGAAGCCGGCGCGGACGAGCTGCTGGTCGTCGACCAGGGCGACGCGGATGGGAGTTTCCACGGTTTCCTCTCACCAGGCTTCCGGACAGGGCGCGGATCAGGGCGCGGCGTCACCGTATCCGCTTCCCGCGGTCGCCCCGGAACCGGGCGGTGCCCACGGGGCCGGTCCGGCTGCCGGCGGTCCGCCCGGCAGCGGCGCAGGCGGCCCGGCCGGCGGTGGCGGAGACGGCATAGCCGGCGGGGCGGCGTGGCCGGTCGCACCGGCCAGCGGGATCTCGGCACGGACCCGGAATCCGCCACCGGGGCGTGGTCCGGCGACGAGTGTGCCGCCGAAGAGCTCGGCACGCTCACGCATCCCGACGATGCCCTGGCCCTGTCCGTCCGAGGTGGCGGCCGCGCCCCGGCCGTCGTCGTCGACCTGGAGGATGAGCGAGTCCGGGCGCCAGTGCTGCTCGACGGTCACCTGCGCCTGCGGGCCGGCGTGCTTGAGCACGTTGGTCAGCGCCTCCTGGACGATGCGGTAGACCCCCACCCCCATCCCCGGCGGCAGCGGCTGTGGCGATCCGCTCCGCGCCAGCGAGACGGACATCCCGGTACCGCGGACCTGGCCGGCGAGCGCCTCGAGATCGCTGTCCTCGAACTGCGGCTCCGGGCGGGTCATCGGTGCCCGTCCGTTCTCGGTGCGCAGCACACCGAGGATGCGGCGCATATCCGCGAGAGCGTCGCGTCCCATCGTCGAGATCGTCTCCAGGGCGCGTTCGGCCGCCGCGGCGTCCGCCCGTGCCGCGTAGCGCCCGCCGTCCGCCTGCGCGATGACCACCGAGAGGGAGTGGGCGACCACGTCGTGCATCTCTCGTGCGATGCGGGTGCGCTCGGCGGCGGTGGCGAGCTGGATCTGCTGATCGCGCTCCAGCTCGAGACGACGTGCCCGTTCCTCGAGCGAGGCCAGCCGCTCCACCCTCCCGCGGCGCGCCAGTGCGATCGCCCAGGTGGCGAACACCATCGCCGCGACCGTGAGAAAGCCACTGGTCAGGGCGGTGATGTTGGTCAGCGCCGTGCGGCCTCCACCGGCGAGGAGGAAGCCGATCATCAGGGCCCCGCACAGGGCTGCCCCCAGGGCGGCCCTCCGCGCCCCCTTCTGCTGCGGCTCGGTGTGGACGGTCACCGAGTACAGGGCCACCAGCACGAGCAGGTCGGTCGGCAGCAGGAAGGCGCCTGCCGCGTAGTGCACGAGCGCGGCCGCGTAGATGACGACGGCGGAGACGACGGGTTGCGTACGCCGCCACGCCAACGCGACGGTCTGCGCGGTCGCGCAGACAATCGCGGTCACGCTCGTCAGGTCGCCGCCGAGGTACCCGGTGGACAGGCGCGACCATCCGATGCCCATGGCGATGCCGCCGATCAGGAGTACGCCGCCGACGACGATGGCGACGACGGTGTCGACGCGCTGGTACGCCTGCGGCTCCCGCAGGCGTGCCAGGACACGGCTGATCGTCTCCATGACGCCCCAGCGTATTCAGCGCCGGAGCGCACGCGCGTCGTCCGCGGGCGGAGGCGGCCGTGCGACGGCGGCGGGAGCTGATCGCCGGGCATCAGACCCTGGTCGGACACTGGCAGCACGCGCCGACGGTGCGACGTGGGCGGCGTGCGCCATCATGGGAAACGTGAACGCGCCTGCCGAGAACGCCGTCTCCGCCGAGGTCGCCGGCACCGCCGGGCGGGGTCAGGTCCCCCCCGCGGCCCCGGCGGCGGACACCGATGTGCTCCAGCGGTGGACCGACCTGGCCGAGGAGCTCGAGGTCGCGCAGTTCCACTACTACGTGCGCGACGCTCCGACCATCTCCGACGCCGAGTACGACGCCAAGCTCCGTGAGCTGGCCGCGCTCGAGGAGGCCCACCCCGACCTGCGCACCCCTTCCTCGCCCACGCAGCGGGTCGGCGGGACCTACTCGACGGAGTTCGACACCGTCCAGCACCGCCGGCCGATGCAGAGCCTCGACGACGTCTTCTCCCTCGAGGAATTGCGGGAATGGGCTCTCCGCGTGCAGACCGAGCTCGACCGTGCCGAGGTAGGTATGACGTGCGAGCTCAAGGTCGACGGCCTCGCGGTCAACCTGCTGTACGAGCACGGGCGGCTGGTGCGCGCCGCCACACGCGGGGACGGCCGCACCGGGGAGGACGTCACGCTCAACGTGCGCACCATCGACGCCGTGCCGGTCCAGCTCACCGGGGAGGCGGTCCCGGAGCTCATCGAGATCCGCGGCGAGGTCTACTTCCCGGTCGAGGCGTTCCGCGAGCTCAACGCCGCGCTCGTCGAGGCCGGCAAGGCGCCGTTCGCGAATCCGCGCAACTCCGCGGCCGGATCCCTGCGCCAGAAGGATCCACGTGTGACGGCCTCGCGGGCGCTGTCGATGGTCGCCCACGGCGTCGGTGACGTCCGCTGGGGGCCGGACGGCCCGCCGCAGCGCTGGTCCTCGATGACCGACCTGTACGACCTGCTCGGCTCGTGGGGAGTGCCCGTCTCCCGGCACAACCGGCACGTCACCTCTCTGGCGCAGGTCGAGGAGATGATCGCCCACTACGCCGAGCACCGGCACGACGTCGAGCACGAGATCGACGGGATCGTCGTCAAGGTCGACGACTTCGGCATGCAGCGCCAGCTCGGGTCCACCTCGCGGGCCCCGCGATGGGCGACGGCGTACAAGTTCCCTCCGGAGGAGGTCAACACCCGGCTGCTCGACATCCGGGTGCAGGTCGGGCGCACCGGCCGGGTCACGCCCTACGGCGTCATGGAGCCCGTGCTGGTCGCGGGCTCCACCGTCTCGCAGGCGACGCTGCACAACGCCGGCGAGGTGGCACGCAAAGGTGTGCTCATCGGCGACACCGTGGTGCTGCGCAAGGCCGGCGACGTCATCCCCGAGATCGTCGCCCCCGTGGTGGACCTGCGGGACGGGTCGGAACGCGAGTTCGTGATGCCCGAGACGTGTCCCTCGTGCGGGTCGCGGCTGGCGCCGGCCAAGGAAGGAGACGCCGACCTGCGGTGCCCGAACGCGCGTTCCTGCCCGGCACAACTCACCGAGCGGGTCTTCCACATCGCCTCCCGGGGAGCGCTCGACGTCGAGGCTCTCGGTGGTGAGGCCGCCCTGGCCCTGACCGACCCTGAGGCCGCCCGGGAGAAGGTGGTCGCCGCCCGGGCGGTGGCCGCCGGGCACGGGCCCGTCCCGGACGAGGACGCGCTCGAGGCGGCCGAGGTAGAACTGCCGCCGCGGCAGGAGCCGGTCCTGGCCACCGAGGCGCGCTTGTTCGACCTCACCGCCGAGGATCTGCGGAACGTGAAGATCTGGCGCGAGGTCCGGCAGGGCGGACGGCCGACCGGTGAGTGGGAGCAGCGGCCGTTCTTCTGGACCCAGCCCAAGCTCCGCGGGGACGGCACGGTGCGTGAGGCCGCGAAGCCGACGGCGAACACCGAACGTATGCTCGCCGAGCTGGACAAGGCGAAGTCCCAGCCGCTGTGGCGCGTGCTCGTGGCGTTGTCGATCCGTCACGTCGGACCCACCGCGGCACGGGCGTTGGCGACCGAGCTCGGCTCCGTCGAGGCGATCCGGGAGGCGGATGTCGAGCGACTGGCCGCCGTGGACGGGGTCGGGCCGACCATCGCCGAATCACTCAAGGAGTGGTTCGCCGTCGACTGGCACCGGGAGATTCTCGACCGGTGGGCCGCAGCCGGTGTGCGGATGGCGGACGAACGGGACGCGTCCACGCCGCGGACTCTCGAGGGCCTGACGATCGTGGTCACCGGCTCCCTCGAGGGGTTCAGCCGCGACTCCGCCAAGGAGGCCGTCCTGGCGCGCGGCGGCAAGGCCGCCGGCTCCGTGTCCAAGAAGACCGACTATGTGGTCGTCGGGGAGAACGCCGGGTCCAAGGAGGCCAAGGCCCGGGAACTCGGGCGGCCCATCCTCGACGAGGATGGCTTCATCGCCCTGCTGGACGGTGGCCCGGACGCCGTCGCCGAGCTCACCCAGCAGCCGTGACCGTCACGCTCGTGGTGGGACCGGCCGCCCCCGAGGAGTTCGACCGACTCGGTGAGATCGGCGTACGTGCCTATCTCACAGCCGCGCACACCAGGGCGAGCATGTCCGTCGAGTACGCCGCCGTCCTGCGAGATGTGGCGGGCCGGAACAGCGGCCAGGACGTGGTGCTGGCAGCCCGCGCCGGCCAGGACGTGCTCGGTTCCGTGACCCTCGCGCCGGCGGGAAGTCCGTGGGCCGACCTCGCCCACGAGGGCGAGACCGAGATCCGGATGCTCTCCGTCGACCCGGCCGCCCAGGGCCGCGGGGCGGGCGAGGCGCTGCTGCGCGCAGCCGAGACCTGGGCTCGCGAGGAGGGCTACCGGGCACTGGTGCTCTCGGTGGTCGGCTCCCAAGGCCGGCAACGTCCGCACCGGCTCTACGAACGCCTCGGCTATCGCCGCGCCACCGACCGGGACTACGTCGGCTCCTGGGAGCCACGTCCGGCGATGTGGTGCTACGTCAAAGACGTCACAACAACGGACCGAGGGGCTTGAGCAGGCGCTCGCCGACCCGCTCCAGCAGCCCGCGCCGCTCCCACTCCTCCAACGTGAGCTGGCGGCAGTTGCTCAGGTCGGCGAGGAAGATCTTCTCCATCAGCTGGGCCAGGTCCCGGTCGAACATCTCGAGGTTGATCTCGAAGTTCCCGGTCATCGACAACCGGTCGATGTTCGTCGTCCCGACCGTCGTCCACCGCCCGTCGACCGTCATGGTCTTCGCGTGCACCATCGCGTCCTGGTACAGCCAGATCGTCACGCCGGCCTCGAGGAGCTCGGAGTAGTAGCTGCGCGCCGCCCAGTCGGCGACGACGTGGTTGGACACCTCCGGGATGAGGACCCGCACGTCGACGCCACGGCGGGCGGCGGCCTTGAGCAGATGGAGGATCTCCCGGTCCGGGATGAAGTAGCCCTGCGTGATGTAGATGTGGTGCTGCGCCCGGTCGATCGCATCGAGGTAGATCCCCCGAACCGGGAAGATCAGCCGCGTGGGTGCGTTCTGGGCGACCCGGATGCGTGCGTCCCAGGAACGCGCGCCCTTGTCCGGGATCTCCGGGTGGTACCGCTTGCGGTTGTCGTTCCAGAAGTCGACGAAGGCGTTCTCCAGCTCCCACGCCGAGGGGCCGTCGACCCGGATATGGGTGTCGCGCCACTGCGTCGCGTACAGGTCGCCGATGTTGTACCCACCGACGTAGCCGGACTGCCCGTCGACCACCAGGACCTTGCGGTGGTCCCGCCCGGTCTTGCGCACGTTGAAGGTCAGCAGGCCCGGCCGGAAGAAGGGGAAGTGCAGCACGTGCAGATTGGGCATCGACGGGAAGCGTTTGAACGACGGCGGCACCACTCCGTTGCCCCAGCCGTCGAAGACCACGAAGACCTCGACGCCGCGGCGTGCGGCCGCGAGCAGGGCGTCCTTGAACCGGTGGCCGACCGTGTCCGCCTTCCAGATGAAGGTCTCGAAGTAGATGGTGTGCTCGGCCGCGTCGATGCGCGCCAACATGTCCTCGTACAGGTCGGCGCCGTAGGTGAACGTCGTGACGTGGGAGTCGGCGACCGGCACCGTCTCCGGCGGGTTGTGGGGGAACATGCCCGACGGCGGCTTGCGGCGCTTGCGCACCCGGTCGACGGCGAGCACGGTCACCACGGCGCCGATCTGCAGCGTGGTGACCGTCCCCAGGTACCACTTGGCCGCGCGCCACAGGGTCCGTCTGGTCCGGATACGGCTCAGCCGACCAAGGCGAAGAGGCATGTCACAAACCTAGAGCACACGCCAGGCCGGACTATGCAGGCCCTGGGTGGTGAGCAACCGGCGTCGGAGCGGCGTGGGTGAGAGGTGGTCGCCGCCGCGGCCGGCCGTCGCACGCTTGCCGTGCAGGGCGCGCGTGCGATCGTCGATACTGGAGGTGATGATCTCCCTCGAGTTGGCCCGCACCCTCGCCCGTGCCGGACTGCGATGGCGCCCCGCCTCCGGTGACCGCTTCACCATCGACCAGCCGGAGCTGTCCGGGGAGGTCTTCACCGTCTCCGAACTGACCGTCGAGGCCCACGAGTTCCCCACGGGAACCATCCTCGGCTTCAACGGCACCACGGAGTGGGCGCTCGACTCGGTCACGCTCGAGGACACCGTGTGGCTGCCCCGTGAGGACCAGCTCCGTGAACTCCTCGGCGCCACGTTCCGGGGCTTGGAGCGCGAGGACGGGATGTTCCGGGTCCGGGCCACCGTCGCCGCCGACGGTGGCGAGGAGGAGGTCGCGCACACCGCACCCGACGCTGCGGACGCCTACGGCGCCGCACTGCTCGACCTCATCGAGCGTTCGTCGCGGTGACGGACGCAGCGAACCGGCCCGGACCGACAAGCCCTAGAATCGCCAGCATGTCCACCATCTCCTCCGATGAGGTCGCGCGCGTCGCGGCACTCGCCCGGATCGCCCTGAACCAGGACGAGATCGAGCGCCTCGCCGGCGAGCTCGACGTCATCGCGAACGCGGTCGCGCGGGTCGGCGAGGTTGCCACGCCGGACGTGCCGGCCACCTCGCACCCGCTGCCGCTGGCCAACGTGATGCGCCCCGACGAGGTGACCGAGACGCTCGACGTGCACGAGGTCATGGCCTCCGCCCCGCAGGCCGAGGACGGGATGTTCGCAGTGCCGCAGATCCTGGGGGAGGACGCCTGAGAATGGCCGAGACGAGCCTGACCCACCGCAGCGCCGCCGACCTGGCGGACCTGCTCCGCCGCGGCGAGACCTCCTCCGTCGAGGTCACCCAGGCGCACCTGGACCGCACGGCAGAGGTCGACCCCGCGGTCCACGCCTACCTCCACGTCAACGCCGAGGAGGCGCTGGCCACCGCGGCCGACGTCGACGCCCGCCGCGCCGCCGGCGAGGACCTGCACGAGCTCGCCGGCGTCCCGATCGCGGTCAAGGACGTCGTGGTCACCAAGGGCCAGGTCACCACCGCCGGCTCGAAGATCCTCGAGGGGTGGATCCCGCCCTATGACGCGACACTGGTGCGTCACCTGCGTGCCTCCGGCATGCCGATCCTCGGCAAGACGAACCTCGACGAGTTCGCCATGGGGTCAAGCACCGAGCATTCCGCGTACGGCCCTACCCGGAACCCGTGGGACCTCGAGCGCATCCCCGGCGGTTCCGGCGGCGGATCTGCCGCGGCCGTCGCCGCTCATCTGGCGCCGCTGGCGATCGGGACGGATACCGGTGGCTCGATCCGCCAGCCTGCCGCCGTCACCGGCACGGTCGGCGTCAAGCCGACCTACGGCGGTGTGTCTCGGTACGGCCTCATCGCGCTGGCCTCCTCGCTCGACCAGGCCGGCCCGGTCAGTCGGACGGTGCTGGACTCCGCGCTGCTCCACGAGGTCATCGGCGTGCACGACCCGCTGGACTCGACCTCGCTGACCGACCCGGCCGGCGGCCTGGTGGACGCGGCCCGGGCCGGAGACCTCGCCGGTATGCGCATCGGCGTGGTCCGCGAGCTCGGCGGCGAGGGCTACCAGCCCGGAGTGCGCGCCAGCTTCGACCACGCCGTCGACCTGCTCCGTGGCGCCGGTGCCGACGTCGTCGAGGTGTCCTGCCCGAGCTTCGACTACGCCCTGGCGGCCTACTACCTCATCCTTCCCGCGGAGGCCTCCTCGAACCTTGCGAAGTTCGACGGCATGCGTTTCGGCCTGCGTGTCGAGCCCGAGGAGGGGCCCGTCACCGCTGAGACGGTGATGGCCGCCACGCGCGGCGCCGGCTTCGGGGACGAGGTCAAGCGCCGGATCATCCTCGGCACACACGCCCTGTCCGCCGGCTACTACGACGCCTACTACGGATCCGCACAGAAGGTGCGCACACTCATCCAGCGCGACTTCGCCGCCGCGTTCGAGCTGGCGGACGTGCTGGTCTCGCCCACGGCGCCGACCACGGCATTCCGCTTCGGCGAGAAGGTCGACGACCCCCTCGCGATGTACCTCAACGACGTCGCGACGATCCCGGCCAACCTCGCCGGCGTGCCCGGCCTGTCGCTGCCCTCCGGCCTGAGCGACGACGGCCTGCCGGTGGGCTTCCAGGTGCTGGCTCCCGCTCGTGAGGACGCCCGGCTGTACCGGGTGGGCGGGGTGCTCGAGCGGCTGCTGACCGACGAACGGGGTGGCCCGATCCTGGACCGCGCCCCCGATCTGGAGGTCAAGGCATGAGCCAGCCGCACGACGTGACGTCACCGAGCGTGCAGGACTACGAGGACGCGGTGCGCCGCTACGACCCGGTGCTCGGCATCGAGGTGCACGTGGAGCTGGGCACCGCCTCGAAGATGTTCGACGGTGCCCCGCAGACCTTCGGCGCGGAGCCCAACACCGCCGTCACCCCGGTCTCGCTCGGGCTGCCCGGAGCCCTGCCGGTGGTCAACGCGGCCGCGGTCGAGTACGCGATCCGCATCGGGCTCGCCCTCAACTGCGAGATCGCCGAGACTTGCCGCTTCGCCCGGAAGAACTACTTCTACCCGGACGTGCCGAAGAACTTCCAGACCTCGCAGTACGACGAGCCGATCGCCTTCGACGGCCACCTCGACGTCGAGCTCGAGGACGGGGAGATCTTCCGCGTGGAGATCGAGCGCGCCCACATGGAGGAGGACGCCGGCAAGAACACCCACGTCGGCGGTTCCGGGCGCATTCACGGCGCCGAGTACTCACTCGTCGACTACAACCGCGCCGGCATCCCACTGGTGGAGATCGTGACCAAGCCGATCGTCGGTGCGAGGGAGCGGGCCCCGGAGGTGGCTCGTGCCTACGTCTCGGCGTTGCGGGACATCTTCCGCTCACTCGGCGTGTCCGAGGCCCGCATGGAACGCGGCAACGTTCGGGCCGACGTCAACGTCTCGCTCCGGGACTCGGCGGATGCGGCGTTCGGTACCCGGACGGAGACGAAGAACGTCAACTCGTTCCGTTCCATCGAGCGGGCGGTCCGGCACGAGATCTCCCGGCAGGCCGGGGTGCTCGACGCCGGCGGGTCCATCACTCAGGAGACCCGACACTGGCACGAGGACACGGGTGTGACCTCGCCCGGCCGGGTGAAGTCCGACGCCGAGGACTACCGGTACTTTCCCGAGCCTGATCTTGTTCCGCTCGCTCCGTCCCGGGAGTGGGTCGAGCAGATCCGGGCCGGACTTCCGGAGCTGCCGTCGGTGCGGCGTCGCCGTCTCCAGGCGGAGTGGGAGCTGTCCGACGCGGAGATGCGCGACCTGGTCAACGCCGGGGCCACTGAGCTGGTCGAGGCGACCGTCGCTGCGGGTGCCACGCCCGCCGCCGCGCGGAAGTGGTGGATGGGCGAGCTCGCCCGCACGGCCAAGTCCGACGGTGTCGCCCTCGAGGACCTGCCCGTGCGGCCGGAGCATATCGCCGAGCTGCAGTCCCTGGTCGACGACGGCCGGCTCAACGACAAGCTCGCGCGCCAGGCGCTTGCCGGAGTGCTCGCGGGCGAGGGGAGCCCGGAAGAGGTCGTCACCGCCCGCGGGCTGGAGATCGTCTCGGACGACGGCGCCCTCGAGGCAGCGGTGGACGAGGCGATCGCGGCGAACCCGGACGTCGTCGAGAAGATCCGCGGTGGCAAGGTGCAGGCGGCCGGTGCGCTCGTCGGGGCGGTCATGAAGGCCACCCGCGGCCAGGCCGACGCCGGCAAGGTCCGCGAGATCATCTTCTCCCGCGTCGAGGGCTGAGAACCGGCACGTCGGCAGGTGCGACCGCCGTGGCGCGGTCAGTCCCCCTGGCCTCCGATGTGCCGCCCCACCTCGGCCGCCACCTCGTGCAGCACCGGCACGGCCTGCTCGGCGAAGTCGAAGGTCACGCGTGCCGCCGGGCCGGAGACGGACAGGGCCGTCGGCGTCGGGGCGCCCGGCACAGCCACAGCGAAGCACCGCACGCCGATCTCCTGCTCACCGTCGTCGACGGCGTACCCGCGCTCGCGGATGGCGGCCAGCTCCGCCAGCAGTGCGGTCTGGTCGGTGATCGACCGGTCGGTCTCGGGAGGCAGTCCGGTGTGCGCGGCGACGGCGGAGACCTCCTCGTCCGGCAGCTGGGCGAGGATCATCTTGCCCACGCCCGTGCAATGACAGTGGACGCGGCGGCCGACCTCGGTGAACATGCGCATCGAGTGCGTGGAGGCGGCCTGGGCGATGTAGACGGCCATCTCGCGGTCGAGCATCGCCAGGTTGGCGGTCTCACCGAGTTCCCGGGCGATCCGCTCGAGATGGGGGCCGGTGCCGGCACCGAGCTGACGCCCGGCGGCCTCACCGAGGCGCACCACCCGCGGTCCCAGGGTGTAGCGCCGGGACGGGAGCTGACGGGCGTACCCGCGGGCGACGAGGGTACGCATGAGTCGGTGGATGGTCGGCAGCGGCAGGCCGGAAGTGGCGGCGAGCTCACTCAGTCCGGCGTCACCGCCGCGATCGGTGAGAATCTCCAGCAGGTCGATCGCGCGGTCGACGGACTGCACGCCTGACTCCGCCACGGCACGCCTCCCTGGACTCCGACCCCGGAACTGGAAGTAGTATTCCATATATCGAAAGTGCCGGGCGCGGATCGGTGTTCGACGGCCCGTTGCTCCACGAACCACGAAAGGACGTCCCGCGATGGGTGCCACCTCCGCCCGAGCCCGCCAGGGTCTTCCCAGCCCGAGCTACACGATCACCCTGCGCGTCGAGGTCCCCGCCTCGCAACGGGCGACCAGCACGCTCGTGCACGCGGTCGCCGAGGCCGGCGGCGCCGTCATGGGCGTGGACATCGTGCACTCCTCGACGACGTCCCTGACCGTCGACGTCACGTGCGACACGGTCGACGCCGAGCACGGCGAGCAGGTCCGCGAGGCGATCGACTCCCTCGACGGCGTCCGTGTCCTGAAGATGTCGGACTCGACCTTCCTCATGCATCTCGGCGGCAAGCTCGAGGTGAACCCGAAGGTCCCGCTCAAGACCCGCCGCGACCTCTCCCGTGCCTACACCCCGGGTGTGGCCCGGGTGTGCCTGGCGATCGCGGACAAGCCGGAGGACGCGCGCCGGCTGACCATCAAGCGCAACACGGTCGCCGTGGTCACCGACGGGACGGCCGTCCTCGGGTTGGGCGACATCGGTCCGGCGGCCGCACTGCCGGTCATGGAGGGCAAGGCGGCCCTGTTCAAGCAGTTCGCCGGCGTGGACGCGTGGCCGGTGTGCCTGGACACCAAGGACACCGAGGAGATCATCAGCGTCGTCAAAGCGCTCGCGCCCGGCTACGGCGGTGTCAACCTCGAGGACATCTCCGCACCACGGTGCTTCGAGATCGAGGCGCGGCTGCGCGAGGAGCTCGACATTCCCGTCTTCCACGACGACCAGCACGGCACCGCGATCGTGGTGCTCGCTGCCCTGGTCAACGCCCTGAAGGTGGTCGGCAAGTCGGTCGAGGACGTGCGCATCGTCATCTCCGGAGTCGGTGCCGCCGGATCCGCGATCATCCGGCTGCTGCGCGCGCAGGGGGCACGCCAGATCATCGGCTTCGACCGCAAGGGGGCCCTGCACGAGGGCTTGCGGAACGGCGACGCCACGCGGGATTGGATCATCGACCACACCAATCCGGAGGGCTTCACCGGCTCGCTGCAGGAGGGCCTGCGTGGCGCCGACGTGTTCATCGGTGTCTCGGCAGGGAACATCCTGACCGGTGAGGACGTCGCCACCATGAACGACGGCGCGATCGTCTTCGCGCTCGCCAACCCCACACCGGAGGTCGATCCCATCGCCGCCGGTGAGAGCGCCGCCGTCGTCGCGACCGGTCGCAGCGACTACCCGAACCAGATCAATAACGTCCTCGCCTTCCCCGGACTCTTCCGCGGTCTCCTCGACGTCGGAGCGACGCAGATCTCCGACGAACTGCTCCGTGTCGCGGCTGTCGCGATCGCCGAGGTCGTCTCGGAGGACGAACTCAACCCCGCGTTCATCATCCCGGGCGTGTTCGACACGCGCGTCGCCGAGGCCGTGGCCGAGGCCGTGCGGTCGGAATCCCAGCGTGAGGAGGGATCTGGTGGCGGAGCCGGGACCTCCGGCGCGGGCCTGTATCCGCTGGACTCGGATTCTGCCGCCGGGGCCGCCGTGGGGTCGGCGGGGTGACCCTCCGATGAGAATCCTCCTCGCCCCGGACAAGTTCAAAGGGTCGCTGACCGCGTCCGCGGTGGCCGCCCACCTCGCGGCCGGTCTGCGGCGTGCCAGGCCGGACCTCACGACCGACGAGTTGCCGGTCGCGGATGGCGGGGAGGGCACCGTCGAGGCCGCCCTCGCCGCCGGGATGGAGGAGGTCCTCCTCACGGCCACCGGACCGCTGGGGCAGCCGGTCCGCACCCGCTATGCGGCGAACGAGGACTTTGCCGTCGTTGAGATGGCGGCGGTGACCGGCCTGCAGATGGTCACGCCGGACGAGGGCACCGCACGCCGCGCCACCTCGCGCGGCCTCGGTGAAGTCATCGGCCACGCCCTCGACCGTGGGGCCACGACCATCGTCGTCGGCATCGGTGGCTCGGCGAGCACGGACGGCGGCGCCGGCATGCTCGCCGCGCTCGGTGCCCGCCTCAGCGGGACCCGGGACGGCCTCCCGGACGGGGGAGACGCGCTGCGGAAGCTCACCGCCGTGGACCTCACCGGACTGCATCCCCGGCTCGACCGGGCTCGCCTGGTCCTGGCCGGCGACGTCGACAACCCGCTGCTCGGCCCGGACGGCGCAGCGGCGGTCTACGGACCACAGAAGGGAGCCGGGGCCGCGGCCGTGGCAGATCTGGAGGCCGGCCTGGCGACCTGGGTCGATGTCCTGGCGCAGGCCCGGCCGGACGCCAGGGAGGTCGCCGCCGCCCCCGGTGCCGGGGCCGCCGGGGGCGTGGGGTTCGGCTGTCTGCTCCTGGGCGCCGGTTTCCGGCCCGGCGTCGAGGTCGTCCTCGAGCTCGCCCGATTCGGTGAGCGGGTCGCCGGAGCCGATCTCGTCGTGACCGGCGAAGGAAGCCTCGACGAGCAGTCGCTGCACGGCAAGGCCCCGGTCGGCGTCGCGCGCGCCGCGGCCGCCCACGGCTCCCCGACGGTCGCGGTGTGCGGGCGTACCACCTTGTCCCTGGACCGTGCCCGACAGGCGGGCCTGCGAGCGGTGCACGCCCTGACCGACGTCGAGGCCGATGTCGAGCGGTGCATCGCGGACGCCGGTCCGCTGCTGGAACGGCTCGGCGCACGGATCGCTGCCGATCTCTGAGGCCTGCCGCATCGGACAAGGCCTCCGTCACGAGACGGGCTCCCCGAGGAACGGGGCTCGTGCCGGAGGGCCTTGCTCGTTCCCGACCTCCTGTCGCGCTCCTGTCGCCCTCCTGTCGACGCTGTACCTCCGCCGCGTTGACCGGCCCTGACAGCTCCCGTACTGTTTTCACCAGGGAAATACTCGATTCCGTGATACGAAATTGGAGCGTCGACGTGGCAACTCCGGACGGCCTGACCATCACCGGCCCCATGGGCGAGCGTTACGACGAGGTGCTCACCCCTCGGGCGCTGGAGCTCATCGCCACCTTGCACCGGCAGCTCGATGCGCGGCGTCGTGAGCTGCTCGAGGCGCGCGAGCGCCGGGTGGCCGAGCTGGCGCAGGGTGGCACCCTCGACTTCTTGCCGGAAACGGAGCGCATCCGCACCGACGACAGCTGGCGTGTGGCACCCCCGGCCCCCGGCCTGGAGGACCGCCGCGTCGAGATCACCGGCCCCACCGACCGGAAGATGACGATCAACGCGCTCAACTCGGGCGCCAAAGCGTGGCTGGCGGACCACGAGGACGCCAACACGCCCCGGTGGGACGCCGTCGTCGAGGGTCAGCTCAATCTCCTCGACGCCATCAACCGCACCATCGACTTCACCGCCGAGAACGGCAAGACGTATACGTTGAAGCCCGACGACGAGCTCGCCACCATCATCGTCCGCCCCCGCGGCTGGCACCTGCCCGAGAAGCACATCCAGGTCGACGGCCGTGAGACGTCGGGGTCGCTCGTGGACTTCGCTCTCTACGTCGCCACCGCCGGGCTCCGGCAGATCGAGAAGGGGCTCGGCCCGTACTTCTACCTGCCGAAGATGGAATCCCACCTCGAGGCCCGGCTGTGGAACGACGCCTTCGTCATCGCGCAGGACTTCCTCGACATCCCTCGGGGCACGATCCGGGCCACCGTGCTCATCGAGACCTACCCGGCAGCGTTCGAGATGGAGGAGATCCTCTACGAACTGCGCGAGCACTCCTCGGGCCTGAACGCCGGTCGATGGGACTACATGTTCTCGGTGATCAAGTCGTTCCGGACGCGCGGCACGGACTTCCTGCTCCCGGACCGCAACGCGGTCACCATGACGGTGCCGTTCATGCGCGCCTACACCGAGCTGCTGGTGCGGACCTGCCACAAGCGTGGTGCCCACGCCATCGGTGGGATGGCGGCCTTCATCCCGAGCAAGGACGAGGAGGTCAACCAGGCGGCCTTCGAGAAGGTCCGGGCCGACAAGACCCGCGAGGCGAACGACGGCTTCGACGGGTCCTGGGTCGCGCACCCGGGCATGGTCGAGCTGTGCAAGGAGGTCTTCACCTCCGTCCTCGGCGACCGGCCGAATCAGCTCGACCGTACCCGCGAGGACGTCCAGGTCAGCGCCGCGGACCTGCTCGACGTCGCCTCGACGCCGGGCGAGTGCACCGAGGCCGGGCTGCGCAACAACGTCTCGGTCGGCATCCAGTACCTGCAGGCCTGGCTGGGCGGACTCGGGGCCGTCGGCATCTTCAACCTCATGGAGGACGCCGCGACCGCCGAGATCTCCCGGAGCCAGGTGTGGCAGTGGCTGCACAACGACGTCACGCTCGCCGACACCGGTGCCACGGTCACCCGTGAGCTCGTCGACCGGGTGGTCGAGGAGGAGATCGCCAAGCTGCCCGGAGACCCGGCAGACTACGAGGAGGCAAAGCAGACCTTCCTCGAGGTCGCGGTCGCCGACGAGTACGCCGACTTCCTGACCCTGCCGGCGTACGAACGGATGGACTGAGCCGTTGCCGGTGGACCGGTCCGTCCGCGGATCGAACAGAGGGGTTGGCATGTCAGCGTTGACCCGCGTCACCGCCGAGATCCGCAGCGAGCTCGGTGACGAACGCGTCATCACCGACCGGCAGCGCCTGCGGACCTACGAGTGCGACGGCCTGGCCCAGTACAAGGTCGTACCCGGACTCGTGGTCCTCGCCCACGATGTCGACGACGTCGTCACGGCGGTGCGCGCCTGCGCCCGGCACCGGGTGCCGTTCGTCGCCCGCGGCTCGGGAACCGGACTGTCCGGGGGCGCCCTTCCGCACGCGGACGGCGTCCTCATCGTCATGTCCCAGATGCGGGCGATCCGGCAGCTCGACACAGCCAACCATCGCGCCGTCGTCGAGCCAGGTGTCATCAACCTGCAGCTCACCGGCGCCACCAGCGAGGACGGTTACTACTTCGCCCCGGACCCCTCCAGCCAGACCGTCTGCTCGATCGGCGGGAACGTCGCCGAGAACTCCGGCGGCGCACACTGCCTGAAGTACGGGTTCACCACGAACCACGTCACCGGGGTCGACCTCGTCACGCCCGGTGGAGAGCTCGTCGAGCTCGGCGGCAAGGCACCCGACCCGCCCGGATACGACCTGCTCGGTGCGCTCGTCGGCTCCGAAGGCACGCTCGGCATCGTCACCTCCGTCACCGTCCGGCTCACCAGGCTTCCCCAGGAAGTCCGCACGATCCTCGCCGGCTTCCGGACCGTGGACGAGGCAGGAGCAGCGACGTCCGCGATCATCTCGGCCGGCGTTGTGCCGGCCGCCATCGAGATGATGGACGCGCTCGCCATCGAGGCCGCCGAGGAAGCGGTGCACTGCGGGTACCCCGACGGCGCGGGCGCCGTCCTCGTCGTCGAGCTCGACGGTCATGCGGCGGACGTCGCCGACGAGTTCGACGCCGTGGTCCGGCACTGCGAGGCGGCCGGCGCCTTCGAGGTCCGGGTCGCGGCGGACGACGCCGAACGAGCCCTGATCTGGAAGGGCCGCAAATCGGCCTTCGCCGCCGTCGGCCGCATCAGCCCCGACTACATCGTCCAGGACGGAGTCATTCCGCGTACGGCGCTGTCCCAGGTCCTGCAGCAGATCGCCGAGCTGAGTGAGCAGCGCGGGGTGCGGGTGGCGAACGTGTTCCACGCCGGCGACGGCAACCTGCACCCGCTGGTGCTCTTCGACGACGCCGAGGAGGGCGCCGCCGAACGCGCCGAGGACGTCGCGGGGGGCATCCTCGAACTGTGCATCGCGGGCGGCGGCTCCATCACCGGGGAGCACGGCGTCGGCTCCGACAAGGCGAAGTACATGCCGGCCATGTTCAGCCAGGACGACCTCGACACCATGCAGGCGGTCCGTTGCGCGTTAGACCCGGACTCCGTGTTCAACCCGGGGAAGGTCTTCCCGACACCGCGCCTGTGCGGTGAGCGTCCAGGTCGCCGCCAGGGCGCGCACCCGCTCACGGAGGCCGGCGTGGCGGAGGTGGTCTGATGGGTCCGATCCATGCCGATGGTGCGCCGCCTGCGACCGCACCGGACCTGGCGGTGCTGGCACGCAGTCTCGAGGGTGCCGGCGAGGTTCGGGAAGCCGAGACGAGTGACACCGTCGACGGCGTCCCGGCCGCCGCCGTCGCGCGTCCGACGAGCATCCCCGCGATGTCCGCGTTGCTGCGCACGGCCACCGCGCACGGGCTCGTGACCGTGCCGCGTGGCGGCGGTACCGCGCTGAACTGGGGCGCGCCTCCTGAGCGCGTCGACCTGATCCTTGACACGACCGGCGTGAACCGGCTCGTCGATCACGAGGCCGGCGACCTCGTGGCCGTCGCCGAGGCCGGCCTGCCACTGCATGAGCTCCAGGAACGGGTCGCGGGGACCAACCAGGAGCTGCTGACCGACCCGCCGCCGGAGCGCGTCGCGGCCGGCTCGACGATCGGCGGCCTGCTCGCCACCGCCCCGTCCGGACCGCGCCGGCTGGAGCGGCTGGCGGTGCGCGACCTCGTGCTCGGTGCCACCCTGGTCCTGGCGGACGGCACCGTCGCCGCTTCCGGCGGCAAGGTCGTCAAGAACGTCGCCGGCTACGACCTCGCCAAGCTCGTCACGGGCTCTCTCGGCACCCTGGGCATCGTGGCGCGGGCAGCGTTCCGGCTGCATCCGGTGCGGCCGGCCCGGGCCGTGGTCATCCGGCGCGGCCGGTTGGAGGACCTCACCCGGCTCGCGCGTGAGACGGTCGCCGCCCAGTTCGTGCCCGCCGCCGTCGAGATCGACCGGCCCGCCGGCCGTGACGACGCCACCCTTGCCGTGCTGCTGGAAGGCACCGAGGAGGCCGTCGCCGCACGGGCCGCCGAGGCGGCGGCGCTCATCGGGGGCGAGCGGGTGGAGGATCTGCCGTCCTGGTGGGCGCGGATGCCGGGGGCCGACATGCTCGCCAAGGCGACGGCGACCCTCACCGGTGTCGCGGACCTGGTGCGCACCGCCCGTGCGGCCGAGCAGCGGCACGGCGCCGCCATCGCGGTGCGTGGTAGCGCCGCCGGCGTCCTCCACCTCGGGATCACCGCACCGGACGGTCCGTCGGCAGCGGCCGCCGTCGAAACCCTACGCTCCGCCGCCCCGACCCCGCGCGACGGCACCGTCACGGTCGTCGCTGCACCGCGCGAGTTCCGCGACACCCTGGACGTCTGGGGGCCGGTGGCAGGCCTCGGCCTCATGCGCAGGATCAAGGAGCGTCTCGATCCCGGGCGGAACCTCTCGCCGGGCAGATTCGTGGGAGGGATCTGAGTGAGCGACACCCTGAACACGCCGCAAGGGCAGCGGGGGATCACCGAACCGGCCGGCGCGCCGGGTGACGTGCTCGGGATGACCGGAGCGTTCGACGCGCACCACCCGCCCTCGGCGGACCTCATCGACGACTGTGTGCACTGCGGTTTCTGCCTGCCGGCCTGCCCGACGTACGTGCTGTGGGGCGAAGAGATGGACTCGCCTCGCGGACGGATCTACTTGATGAAGGAAGGGCTCGAGGCCGAGCCCATGTCGCCGTCCATGGTCCAGCACATCGACGCCTGCCTCGGCTGCATGGCCTGCGTGAGCGCGTGCCCGTCCGGCGTGCAGTACGACAAGCTCATCGAGGCCACCCGCCAGCAGGTCGAGCGCCGCGGCTCCCAGCACCGGTCCCTGACGAGCCGCGCCGTGCGCGAGGCGATCTTCGCGCTCTTCCCACACCCGGAGCGGCTGCGCCTGCTGCGCGGACCGCTCTCGCTCTACCAGCGCGCCGGGCTCAGCCGCCTGGTCCGGCGCTCGGGCGTGCTGGAGAAGCTGTCCACGACGCTGGCGACCATGGAGGCCATCGCCCCGCCGGTCCAGCGTCAGGTCCATATCCCCGAGCTGGTCCGCGCCCGCACCGAGAAGCGGATGACGGTCGGGCTGCTGCTGGGCTGCGTCCAGCGCGAGTTCTACCCGGGCGTGAACGCCGCGACGGTCCGTGTGCTCACCATGGAGGGTTGCGACGTCGTCACGCCGCCCGCGCAGGGCTGCTGCGGGGCGCTGTCGGTCCACGCCGGCCGCGAGGGGGAGGGGCTGGACTACGCCCGCGGGCTGATCGACGCCTTCTCCGACGCCGGTGTCGAGCGGGTCATCGTCAACTCGGCCGGGTGCGGGTCGACCATGAAGGACTACGCCGACCTACTCGCCGACGACCCGGAGTACGCCGACCGGGCGCGCGCCTTCTCCGAGAAGGTCCGCGACATCAGCGAGGTGCTCGTCGAGCTCGGTCCCGCGGCTCCGCGCCATCCGCTGCCGGTGACGATCGCCTACCACGACGCCTGCCACCTGTCGCACGCTCAGGGCGTGCGAACCCAGCCCCGCGAGCTCCTGCGCGCCATCCCCGGCCTGAACGTTACGGAGATCGCCGAGCCGGACCTCTGCTGCGGCTCCGCCGGTGTCTACAACCTCGTCAATCCCGAACCCGCCCGCCAGCTCGGCAGCCGCAAGGCGGCGAACGTCAGCGCGACCGGGGCGGAGCTGCTGGTGACGTCCAACCCCGGCTGCCTGTTGCAGATCACCGACGCGCTGTCCCGCCAGGGCAAGCACATCGAGACGGCGCACATGGTCGAGGTGCTCGACGCCTCACTGCGGAACACCGGCGTGGGGCGGCTCATGCGGGACGCGCCGGATCCCGCCCGCGGGGGCGCCGACGGCACACGGGGGAGCGGCGACGGCTGTGCGTGCGGTCGGCCGGGCGGATGCGCCGGCTGAGACCGTCCCGTCGATGCCCTCAGACGGAGACCTCGGCGTTGTCCGCCGGGGTGCCGCGGGTGACTCGCACGGCGGCGAGGACGAGCGCCAGGACGACGACGAGGAAGACCATCAGGCCGAGATTGAGCCCGACCCCAAAAACCCACAGGTAGCCGATGGCGCCCGCGGCGAGGCAGTAGTACGACATCGGGATGATGGTCTTGCGGATGAGATCGCCTTCTCTGCCCAGCAGGCCGACGGCCGCGGAGGCAGCGACGACGTTGTGCACGGCCACCATGTTCCCGGCGGCACCGCCGACCGCCTGCAGGGCCACGACCGTCTCCGGGCTCGAGGCTCCGATGCCTTGCCCCGTGGAGAACTGGAACAGCGAGAACATCATGTTCGAGACGGTGTTCGAGCCGGCGACGAATGCGCCCAGGGCGCCGATGGTGGGCGCCAGGACGGGCCATCCCTGACCCGTGGCGTTCGCGACCGCCTCGGCGAGCGTGATGGGCATCGACGCCAATCCGGCCTCGTTGAACTCCTCACCGGAATTGATGAATATCCGCACCAGCGGCAGTGCGGTGAGCAGGGCGAACGCCGCGCCCGCGATCTGCTTGCCGGCCACGCGCCAGGAAGCGGCGATCTGCTCACGCCTCATCCGGTGCAGCACGTAGGTGATCAGGCACGCGGTCAGAAAGATGGCGCCCGGGGAGTAGAGCAGATCCATGGTCTGCGAGATCCCGGTGGAGAAGATGTTCTCGACGGGAATCACGGCGTCGGCGCTGAGAAACTCTTGGACCGCGGGGATGTTGCGGGTGATGAGCAGCAGCGCGGCGACGATGAGGTACGGGCTCCACGCCAGCGGTAGCGACATGCGCCGGGTGGCGGCCGAGACCTCGACGTCCGGGTTCACCGACCCCATCCAACGGTCGCTCCACCGCTCTCGGTCGGGGAAGTCCCACGTGTCCTTGGGCATGAGGAAGCCCTTGGACGAGGTCCACATGACCAGGACCAGTCCCACGAAGCCACCGAGGAGGGCGGGGAACTCGGGTCCGAGCAGATACGCCACAGCAAGGTAGGGGACGATCATCGCGAGCGCGCCGTAGAGGCAGAACGGTGCCAGCCGGAGACCGGCACGGAAGTCGCGCTTCTCCCCGAAGAACCCGGTCAGGAGCGTGACCATGAACAGCGGGACGAGCACTCCGACGAGCGCATGGATAGTGGCCACCTGCGTCGCGGTGTGGGCGACGAAACCCGCGTGGTCCAGCCCGAGCTCGTCCGCCCGCGCCTGTGCTGCCGGCACGAGACTGCCGTCGCTTCCGGCCAGTCCGGTGCCGATGCCGGTGATCATCGGGGTGCCGACGGCGCCGAAGCTGACCGGCGTGGACTGGATGATCAGTCCGGCCATGACGGCGGCCATCGCCGGGAAGCCGAGCGCCAGGAGGAGCGGAGCCACCACGGCCGCAGGTGCACCGAAGCCCGCGGCGCCTTCGATGAACGATCCGAAGAGCCAGGCCACGATGACCACCTGGACACGGCGGTCTGCACTGATGGTGGTGAACCCGGCGCGGATGGAGCGCAGGGCCCCGCTCTTGGTGATGGTCTCCAGCAACAGGAGCGCACCAAAGACGATCCAGAGCAGACCGACGGCGATGAGCACCCCTTGGACGATCGATGCGGCGATCGTGGTGATGGACATCCGCCAGACGGCCAGTGCGATCACGATGATGACGGCGAGCCCGACCGGCATCGCACGTCGCGCCGGCCATCTCAGCCCGACGAGCAGGACGCCGACAACGAGAATGGGAAGCAGGGCGAGTAGGGCGAGGACCGCGAGGTTGTCCATGTCGACTCCTGTCACCGGCGCCTTCGCCGGAGAGGCAACAATTTCATATCATGGAAGTCTGAATCCGCCGCGCGGTCAACATAGCACCTGTGCAGGTGAAGTCCCAGGGCTCGGTCCCCGGAGGCAAGGCGGACGCGGAACGGGCTGCGGGCGAGCGGCGGCGCGCCACTGCGCGGGCGCGCGGCGATCCGCCCGCCGAAGGCTGAACGGGCGGCGACCCGCAGGTGACGGGCGTGTGACGCAGGCCATGGCGGCCCGGTTTGACCCCCGTTCATCGCCCCTCCTAATATCGACATGCCGCGCCAGGGAGGCACGGACACCGCGAAGGTGGCCGGTTCCGCGCGGCCCCCGAACCCGGAAGTGACACGGCATCCGTGCGCCCTGGGAACGGGAGGTCGACGTGATCGCCGTAACATTGATCGGGTCTCGACCCGAATTGACAGCGGTCAGCAGGTCGATATAGATTGATGAGGTTGCCCCGGGGCGGGTCGAGTTCCCACTCGATCTCGCACGGTGTGTGTCTGTTTTTTGAGAACTCAACAGTGTGCCAAGTTTTTTGATGCCATGTGGGATGCCTGCGTGCTGGCTTTTTTGGTTGGTGTGTGGGTGTTCTGTTTTGTTTTTGGTTTGATGC
>Ga0079224_100002593_pt1 | contig 22108 bp, 21 predicted proteins | sample Stecom2015_FD_80414 | JGI IMG/M metagenome (GOLD analysis project Ga0079224, IMG submission 80414) | Agricultural soil microbial communities from Utah to study Nitrogen management - Steer compost 2015 | ecosystem: Environmental > Terrestrial > Soil > Agricultural land | place: USA: Utah...
CCACGATCCTGTGGGACCTGACCCGTTCCATCGATCCTTCGGGCGATGCCGCGCTCCGCGAGGAGTGCCTGCGTGCCGGCATCAGGATCGCCGAGTCGTCGGACCTGCCGTGACACGCGCCGGGAGACGCTGAATGACGGAGGGGCGCGCCGATTGGGCGACGAGCCCGCTGCTGACGGACCTCTACCAGCTCACGATGCTGCAGTCTTATTTCGACGGCGGCATGCACGACGAGGCCGTTTTCGAGTTCTTCTTTCGCCGTCTGCCGGCCTCGCGAAATTTTCTCGTCGCAGCCGGGCTCGAGCAGCTCGTCGACTACCTGACGAGCCTCTCCTTCGGCCCGGCCGACCTCGGCGCGCTCGCCGACACCGGGCTCTTCCACGACCGTTTCCTCGCGTACCTCGAGCGCTTCAGGTTCACCGGCGACGTCGACGCGATGCCCGAAGGGACCGTCTGCTTCCCCGGCGAACCGGTCGTCCGCGTCACGGCGCCGCTGCCCGAGGCACAGCTCGTCGAAAGCCGGCTGCTCAACCTCATTCACTTCGAGACGCTGATCGCGTCGAAAGCCGCGCGCTTCGTCCTCGCGGCGAACGGCGCGACGCTCGTCGATTTCGGCATGCGTCGCGCGCACGGCGCGGAAGCCGCCGTGCTCGCTGCTCGGGCGAGCTACATCGCGGGCTTCGCGGGCACCGCGACCGTCGTCGCGCGCCCGCTCTTCGGCATTCCGATCTTCGGCACGATGGCGCACTCGTACGTCCAGGCCCACGATTCCGAGGTCGAAGCCTTCGAGCGCTTCGCGCGCGGCCACCGGGGAGCGGTCGTGCTCTTGATCGACACATACGACACGGAGGCCGCGGCCCGGCACGTCGTGGAGCTCGCGACCCGGCTCCATGAGGAAGGGATCGCGATCGACGCCGTGCGCATCGACAGCGGCGATCTCGAAGCGCTGTCGCGCTCGGTGCGCGGCATCCTCGACGCGGCGCCGGGCAAGCGGATCGGCATCTTCGTGAGCGGAGGCCTGACCGAGCAGGACATCGCCGGATTCGTCGCCCGGCAGGCGCCGATCGACGGGTACGGCATCGGCACCGCGCTCGACGCGTCGACCGACGCACCTGCGCTCGACTGCGCGTACAAGCTTCAGGAATACGCGGGACGGCCGCGCCGCAAACGCTCGCCCGGCAAGGAGACGCTGCCGGGCCGCAAGCAGGTGTATCGCCGCCGCGGTCCAGATGGACGCCTCGAGCGCGACGTCGTAACGCTCGTCTCGGAGCCGCGCGACGGCGAGCCGCTGCTCACGCCGGTGCTGAAGCGCGGCCGCCTCGTCGCCGATCTGCCGGACCTGAATCAGGTCCGTGCGCGCTGCGCGGCGGAGCTCGCCGCGCTGCCCGCCGAGCTCCGGGCGCTCGATCGCCACGCGACGTTTACCGTCGACGTCGACCCGTGCATCACACGGCTCGCGGAAGAGCTATAGCCGCTGCCAGATGAATCCCTCGCCGCGCCGGTAATAGACGGCGACGGCCTTGCCGTAGAGCTCGTTCTCGTCGACGAAGCCCCAGTGGCGCCCGTCGAGGCTGCTGCCGCGGTGATCGCCGAGCGCGAGCACCATGCCGTCGGGGACGCGCTGCGGCGGAAGATCCGGTCCGCCGCCGTGCTCGAGATTGAGCAGCGTCTCGCGCTCGCCGAAGCGGGACAGCGCGGAGTACGGACCGATCGGCGTATCGAAGGTCCTGCCGTTGACCGTCAAGAGCCCGTCCTTGACCGAGACGAGATCTCCGCCGACCGCGACGATCCGCTTGATGAGCCGCGTGCCGTCCCGCGGCGAATCGAAGACGGCGATATCGCCGCGCTGCGGCGGGTCGCCGTCGAGAATCTCGATCGAGGTCAACGGAATCCGAAGCCCGTATGCGGTCTTGTCGACGATCACGCGGTCGCCCGGCAGCAGCGTGTACTCCATCGAGCCGCTCGGCACGTAGTAGTGATCGGCGAGCGACGAGCGCGCGGCGGTCAGCAGCGCGATCAGCGCAATCAGCGTGAGCGCCTCGGACAGCAGGGACCGTTTGTCGATTCGCAAGGTCACCCTCCGTTCGTGTGAAAGGTCGACAGGCTCTGCGCTTAGAGCCCGCATCGCGCGTCGCGTTCGCGGCCGAACTCGGGGCCGCTCAAGCGAAATTTATGCCGAGCGCATCACATCATGCCTGCCGTGGAGGGCCGTCGCCTACCAGAGACAACTTGTCGCCGTCGCGCCTGATGTGCTAGTAAGCCTCCGGTTATCGGCCAATGCTTTGCAGTTCGGATCCCGCCGTAAGCGCCGATCCGGTCGACGTTCGACCGGCAAGAGCGCGGCGGCCATGCGACGCTTCTCGTAGTGGGAACCCGCCTCCGAGGCTGCCGTCTGCGCAGCGTTGAGGCGCGTCGAGCCCGTAAGCGGAAAGATTGGCTGCCCGTGCGCCCTGTTCGGGTGCGCGCTTGCGGAACGTTCAATCGAGGTGCGTCGGCACCTGGGGGGCACAAAATGTTCGATATCGGCAAGAAGGGCGCGGACAAGGGGCAGGATTCAGCGACACAGGCCAAGGCGCCGCCGAGCGCCGCGGCGGAGCCCGCCGCGCACCGGACCCCGGCGGCCTCGCGGGAGGCGGCCGTGATCGGCCCGTCGATCCACATCGACGGAGACCTGCGTGGCGAGGAAGACCTCATCATCGAAGGCGAGGTCAACGGCACGGTGCAACTGCGCAACAACACGCTGACGATCGGCGCGCAGGGCAAGGTCAACGCGAACGTCTTCGCGCACTCGGTCTACGTCGAAGGCTACATGGAAGGCGACCTGGTCGGCTCGGAGCGGGTCTGCATCCGTAAGAGCGCGCAGGTTCGCGGCAACATCACGTCGCCGCGCATCATGCTCGAGGACGGTGCCCGCTTCAAAGGCTCGATCGAGATGGATCCCCAAGCCGTCGAAGCGGCGCTCGGCAAGCGTCGCGGCGGCGCGCCGGGCCTGCAGGAGCCGAAGGGCGAGCCCGCGCAGATCAAGGGCGACGCGAAGCCCGAAGCCGCCTCCGCCGTCAAGCGCTGAGCCGAGAACCGCGGCGCGAAAAGCGCTACACTCCACGCCTTGGCCGGCGGCTGCACGTGCGGGCGCCGGCCGTTTCCAACGAAAACCCATGACGCCGTGAACGCACCCGGGCGGTCGAGCGTGCCAGCGCATCCCTCCGGCGCAGAGCCTTTGAATGCGCCACTTTTCGCTTCGCTGATCGAGCGGCTTCAGGCCGTCGAGGAGCGCTGCGTCGTGCTCGATCTCGGCCCCGCGCGCACCGAGACGCTTGCGCTCTTCGGCCAGTTCCGCGCCCGGCTCGATATCGTGGATCTTGCCGAAGGGCTCGATCAGCTCGACGCGGTCGACGAGCCGGACGCGCTCCGCGAGCTTGCCGAGCGCCTGTTGCCGCCCCGTCACGGCGACGGGGCGCACGTCGTTCTCTGCTGGGATCTGCTGAATTACCTCAAGCGTCCGGCGCTCTCCGCGGTCATGACGGCCGTTGCCGAGCGGGCCCGCCGAGGCGCCTTCGCGCACGCGCTGATCGCGTACTCGTCGAGCCGGATGTCGGCCAGGCCCGGCATTTTCGTGCCGGTCGACGGCCAGCGGCTGATGAACGTCGCACCGCCCCAACCCGAGCGCGATGCCCCGCGTTACTCGCCCGAGGATCTCGCGAACTGCATGCACGGCTACACCGTCGAGCGCGCGCGGCTGCTGCGCAACGGGATGCAGGAGTTCCTGTTCAGGCTCTGAGGAGCGGCTTCCTCTGCGCCCTGTGCAACCGGCGGGCACGTGCTCCGTGCCGAGAATCGGGGGGCTGGTCAGGGCGGCGGGATTTGAACCCGCAACCTCGTGCATCCAAAGCACGCGCGCTAGCCAGATTGCGCTACGCCCTGAGTCGTCTACACGGAGCCTCTATGCTGGCCGCCGTCGCACGAGTCCTGCCGCCGCTCGCAGGTCCGGGAGATCGCCGAGACGCTCCAAATCGCCGCTTCACGCGCTGACTCGGCTTCGGGACGGGGAACGAAGCTCAGGGTGCCCCAAATTTGCCGAGGCGGGAACCGTTACCGAGGTCTCAGGGGTCGACCGTTGCTCGGTCCTCGGAACGGACCCTGTTACCCCGGCCTCGGGGCGAGCTGTTACCTGAGTGAGCGGAACAGACAGAGGGGTAATGGTGCCGGTGGACGGATTCGAACCATCGACCCACGCATTACGAATGCGTTGCTCTACCAGCTGAGCTACACCGGCATCGGTGACTGACGGTCGAGGCGCGCCATTCTAGCGGATTACTCGCCCGTGTCGAGTGGAACGTGACCGGGCGCCGCTCTCTCGCCGTTACGCCTGCCGCGACGCGCGCCGAACGCGGACGACGACCTCGACGCCGACCTGCTCCGTGCCTTCGGGCAGCGGCGCATCGAGCGCGAGCTGGACGCCGTCGAGCGGAATGTCGACGAGCTCGCCGGTCTCGACATTGAAGAAATGATGGTGCGGCTCGATCGTCGAGTCGTAGAAAAGCCGGCTTGGATCGACCTCGACGGTCTTCAGCAAGCCGCGCTCGCAGAACAGATTCAGCGTGTTGTAGACCGTCGCCTTGGAAACGCGCGAGCCCGCGCGCCGCATCCGGGCAATGATCTGATCGGCCGAAAGATGCTGAGGCTTCGCCAGCACGACCTCAGCGATGTCGAGGCGCTGCGGCGTCGGGAAGACTCCCCGCGCGGACAGCAGCTCGGAAAGGCGCTCGCGCGTCACGGTGCTTTCCATAAAATCAATTGGTTGCCAAGTATACCTAGCGGGATCGCGGAAATGCTACCCGCCGATGCGCCTTTCTGACACCGGACCGGCCCGGATTATCCGCGAATCGAGCGGAAATTCCGCTCGTTCCGGTCGCGAACCGGCCGTAACTTGCCTCGGGGGAAGGAGCCGAATCGGTTCCGGAGGGCAAGGATGCCATTCCGCGGATACACGCTCTGGGAACTGCTCGTCGCGCTCGCGGTGGCCGCGATCGTGCTCGGGCTCGGCGTGCCGGCGCTCGAGCGTCTCCGGCTCGATATCGAGCGGACGGCGGCCGTCAATGCGTTCGTCGGCGCGGTCCAGCTCGCGCGGAGCGAGGCGGCGAAGCGCGCCCGTCCCGTCGTGCTGTGCAAGACCGTCGACTTCGAACGCTGCGGCGGCGACGAGATCCGCTACGACGACGGGTACATGGTCTTCGTGAACGAGGACGACGTGCGGCCGCCGCGGCGCTCCGCCGGCGAGCCGCTGATTCGGGCGTATCGGCCGTCCGAGCGCGTCTCGATTTCCTCGAATCGTCAACTATTCGAGTTTCGGCCGTTTCGTACTCGCAGCACGAACGGCACGGTCACCTTCTGTGATCGCCGCGGCGAAGTCGCCGCGCGCGCGGTCGTCGTGAGCTACACGGGCCGGCCGCGCATCGCCGAGAGCGGCCCCGGCCGAGCGTTGACGTGCGAGCCTCGATGATCCGTGTGACGCCGCCGCAGCGCCCCTTCTCGCCGCTCGGCGCGCCGCGGCGACCGCTCGTCGCGCGTCCGCGGCGGGTCATCGCGAAACCGTGCATAGTTCACATAATCGGCTATATAGTCGCGGTCCATGAAGACGCGACGGCACGGTTTCACGCTCTGGGAGTTGCTGATGACCGTCGTAGTCGCCGGCATCCTGCTCGGCCTCGCCGTGCCGAGCTTCACCAACTTCCAACGCTCGAACGCGATGGCCGCCGCGGTGAACGATCTCGTCACGGGGACCCTGCTCGCGCGATCGGAAGCGGTGAAGCGACAGGTCCCGGTCACGCTGTGCATCACGGCGGATCCGTCCGCGGAGCCGCCGGTATGCGGCGCCGACCCGAAAGGCGCGTTCGTCGTCTTCGCGGACGCGGATGGCGACGCGCAGTTCGACGCTGGCGACGTCCTGCTGCTGCAAAGCTCCGCCCCGCAACGGCGTGTTCGCGTGTGGATGGACAATCCGGTCGTGATTTACGGGTCGGCCGGCTTCCCGCGCTCGTCGACGGCCACGCGCTTCCTGTTCTGCGACGATCGAGGAACGCGCACGGAGGCAGGCGGGCGAACCGCGGCGCGTGTCGTGCTGATCGATCCCACCGGGCGAGCCGCCATCCGCTCCGACAAGCATTTCGTCGACGAAGCGGTCGACGCTCTGGATGCGGAGTGCGCGGCATGACTCGCATCACGACGATTCGACGCGCGCCGTCGGCTCGCTTCGCATTCGGGCGACCCGCCTCGATGCCGTGTCGCCGCAGGTCGAACGGTCGCTGGTCGACATGTCGCGAGATCGGAGGCTTCTCCCTGCTCGAAGCCATGGTCGCGCTCGTCGTGCTGTCGGTCGGGATGCTCGGCATCGCGGCGCTCCACGGGCAGAGCCTGACGACGACGCGCAGCGCACAGCTCCGCACGCAAGCGGTGAATCTCGCGGGCGACATGGCCGACCGCATCCGGGTGAACCGTCTCGGCGGCGCCGCCTACGCGGGCGCCGCCGAGAACAACGAGTGCGACCCGCAAAGCAGCGGCGGCGGCACCGGCGACTGCACGCCGGCGCAGATGGCCGCGCACGACCTCTTCGTCTGGCAGACCCAGCTCGCCCGCCTCTTGCCGAACGGCGAAGGGAGCGTCGAATACGACGACACCGATCCGCCGACCTACACGATACGCGTGAGCTGGATCGAGCCGAGCGAAGGCACGCTGACGCATACGCTGACGATCCAGGTGCCGGAGTTCTGACGCATGCGGCGCGACCTCCGAGCCATCGAGAATCGCCCCGGCGTCGTAGCGCGCCGCGCCGCCGGCATGACTTTGGTCGAGCTGATGGTCGCGCTCGCGATCGGCTCCTTCCTGCTGATCGGCGCGATCACGGTCTTCGTGCAGAGCCGCGAGACGTTTCGGGTCGCGGACTCGGTATCGCGGCTGCAGGAGAACGCGCGCTTCGTGCTCGACGCGCTCGAGCCCGACGTGCGGATGGCGAGCTACTTCGGCCTGACGACGCGTCCCGCGAAAATTCAGCGTCGCGCGGGGCCGGATGACCCGGTTCCTGCGGATTTGGCCGTCGCCGGCGATTGTGGGCGGAATTGGGCGATCCATCTCGACGTGCCCATCGACGGCACGAACAACGAATATCGCTGGGAATGCGCGGCGTACGACGGCCGGCCCGCGCCGGGTGCCGATACGCTGATCGTCCGCCGCGTCGCCGACGCGAGCGAACCGCCGGCGCCGAACCGAATGCAGGTCCAGTCGGCGCGCTTCCTCGACAGCCGACTGTTCGTCGGCACGTCCCTTCCGTCGGGCTACACCGACGAGAATTCCGAGACGTATCGGTTGGTCGTCAACGGCTACTACGTCAGCGAGACGTCGACCTTGTCGACTCCGGGCAACCTCGTGCCGTCGTTGCGCGTAAAGACGCTGATCGACGGCCCGCGGATCGAGGATCGCGAGATCCTGCCCGGCGTCGAGGATATGCAGGTTCAGTTCGGCATCGACACGGATCCGCCCGGCGCGCCGAACCGCGGCTCGATCGACCGCTACGTGAACCCCGGTGATCCGCTGCTCGATACGACGGTGAACCCCGACGTGCGAGTGCTCGCCGTGCGGATCTGGCTGCGACTGCGCAGCGAGTTCCCCGAGGTCGGCTTCACCGACACATCGAGCTACGAATACGCCGACGTGAGCATTCCGCCGCCGAACGACGGCTACAGGCGAATCGTCGTGTCGAAAACGATCTACATCCGCAACGCGAGGCCTCCGGCATGACCGAATCCTTCCATTCACGAGGGCGCACAGTCGCGCCCCGATCACGGCAAACGGGCGCCGCGCTCTTCGTCGGGCTGATCCTGCTGCTCGTGATGACGATCCTCGGCGTATCCGGAATGAGCACCTCGACGCTCGAGCTCGTCATGGCCGGCAATGCCCAGGCACAGCAGCAGGCGTTCCAGGCGGCCGAGACGGGGATCGACATCGCGATCTCGCGCACGTCGTTCACGACGTCCGAGCCGATGCTTCTACAGGAGATCCCGGTCGGCGATGCCACGGTCGACATCGAGATGACCTTCCAGCAGTCGACCGGTGTGCCGGACGCGGCGTTCAGCCTCGGCGTTGGCACCGGCACGGTACAGGCCTTCCATTTCGACGTCGTCGCGACCGGGCACGGCCCTCGCGACGCGAGATCGACACACAGGCAGAGCTTCTATGTCCTCGGTCCTGGCGGACCCTGAGAGGTCCTCGTCAGGTGCGTCCCTCTTCCACGAGTCCCGGGAGGCCACAGTGAGACCGAAGCAGATCAGGATTCTTTCCGCGTTCGTCGCGGCCGGCGCGCTCGCCGTCGCGGACGCTGCATCGGCGACCCGCGTGATCGAGCTGATCGAAGGCGCATACGAGGCGCTGCTCGCCGACGTCGTGCTGCCGGCGAGCACGGCGGGCTTCGTGACGCTGCCGCCGTGCTCGACGTGCCCGCCGACGTCGCTCGGTGTCGACAGCAACACGGTCTATCTGGTCGAGAACGCGGCGCTGCCGTTTGCCGATTTCCTCGCCGCGGCCGGCGCGCTGATCGGATCCGGGCGCGGGAGAGACGCGGCCGTGTACGTCTTTTATGACCTCGAGACGAAGCGCGTGACGCGGATCGCGCTCGACGACTTCGCTACCGAGTGAGCGCGGCCGGAAGCGAGCGATGCATGCGCACGGATGACGAACGTGAAGAGCGGCTTCGAAGAACGGCTGGGCCTGGGGGGAACTCGATGAGCACTACGAAACATCGCGGCCTCGCGCTCTTCGGCGGGATGCTGTGCGCATCGCTCGTCTGCGCGCCCTTCGTCACCGCCGACGATACGGAGCTCTTCGTCCGCAATGCGCCGAGCGCCGCGCGCCCGAACGTTCTCTTCATCGTCGACACGTCGGGGAGCATGGGCGCCGTCGTCGAAGGCCAGGCGGCGTACGATCCCGGGACGGTCTACGAAGGCCCGTGCGAGAACGGCCGGATCTACTGGCGGGAGGGCGCGGGCGATCCGCCGAGCTGCTCGACCGGACGATGGATCGAAGCGTCGGCCCTCACATGCGAAGCCGCGCGCGAAGCCTTCGATTCCGGAGCCGGCCGCCTCACGGCCCGTTTCGCGCAGTACAGCGAAGCGGAGGCGTCCTGGAAGGACTTATCGCCGGACGACCATGCGGCGCCCGTCGAGTGCGAAGACGATCGCGGACGGCACGGCGACGGTTCGAGCCCGGCGCACGTCTACGCCGCCAACGGCAATGCCGCCGCCCCTTGGAGCACGTCCTCGTCGGACGAGATCACCTGGTGGCGCCTTCCCGCGCGCACGTTCTATTCCGCGAATTACCTGAACTGGTATCACGGGCCGACCGGCCCGACGACGCGGATGCAGATCGTCAAGGACGTCGCAACCGCCCTCGCCGGCAGCGTGAACGGCGTCAATATCGGGCTGATGCGCTTCAACGCGAGCAACGGCGGCCGTCTCGTGCATCCGGTCAGCGACGTCACGGCGAACCGTGACGCGCTGCTTCAGGCGATCGAGTCGCTGTCTCCGTCGGGCGTCACGCCGATGGCCGAAACGATGTACGAGGCCGCGCTCTACTTCCTCGGGCAGCCGCCCCGCTTCGGGTCGGACGATGTCGGCGTGAACGCGGACGGCCATTACATCTCGCCGGTCGCCGAGCCGTGTCAGAAGAGCTACATCGTCTATCTGACCGACGGCGAGCCGAGCAACGACACGGACGCCGCACACCTGGCGCCGCAGCTGCCGAATTTCGGGTCGCTGGCGGGTCCATGCGCCGGCGCGGGCGACGGAACGTGCCTGCCCGAGCTCGCGCGCTATCTCTACGAGATCGATCTCGCCCCCGATCTCGACGGCAAGCAGAACGTCGTAACGTACACGATCGGCTTCACGCTCGATCTGCCGCTTCTCGCGGCAACGGCGGAGCAAGGCGGCGGCCGCTACTATCTCGCGAACGACACGCAGTCGTTGTCGCGAGTGCTGACGAACATCGTCACGGCGATCCTCGAGACGCAGGCGACGTTCACGGCCCCGGCGGTGTCGGTCAACAGCTTCAACCGCACGCAGCACCTGAACGAGCTGTTCGTCACGGTGTTCCAGCCGAGCCAGACCCTGCACTGGCCCGGCAACCTCAAGAAGTACCGGTTGCGTGCAGAGGACGCGACGATCGTCGACGCGAACGGCAGACCTGCCGTGGACGACACGGGCTTCTTCTCGCCGGACGCGCAAAGCTTCTGGTCGCCGGAGCCGGACGGCCAGCGCGTGACGCTGGGCGGTGCCGCGAATCGGCTCCCGTCGCCGGCCGACCGGCGCGTCTTCACGTACCTCCCCGAGCACCCGAACCCGATCCTCGTCGCAGCGAGCAACGCGATTCGGGCCGACAACGGCCTGCTTACCGCAAGCGTGCTCGGCGTCGAGACTGCCGACGAGCGCGAGGCCGTCATTCGATTCATCAGGGGCGAGGACGTCGGCGACATCGACAACGACGGCAACCGGACCGAGCCGCGCAACCGGCTCGGCGATCCGCTGCACTCGCAGCCCGCAACGCTCGTCTACGGCGGCACGCCGAGCTCTCCGAACGCGAACGACGCGGTCGTGTTCTTCGCGACGAACGACGGCTTCCTGCACGCGATCGACGCGTCGACCGGCGTCGAGAAGTGGGCATTCGTCGCGCCCGAGTTCTTGGCCAGCCAGGCGCGCTTGCTCGTGAACGAGGCTTCCGCGCAGAAGCATTACGGCATCGACGGCAATCTGCGTCTGCAACTCGTCAACGCCGATCACGACGGCATCATCGACCCGACGGCGGGCGAGAAAGTCTATCTCTTCTTCGGACTACGCCGCGGCGGCCGCGCGTACTACGCGCTCGACGTCACGAACCCCGACGCCCCGGAGCTGGTCTGGCGGCTCGACCACACGGACCTGCCCGGACTCGGCCAAACGTGGTCCAGCCCCGTGCCGACGAAGATCAAGGCCGGAAGCGACGAGCGATACGTCGTGATCTTCGCCGGCGGCTATGACGAGGCGCAGGATAACTACGAGCCGCGGACCGACCACTTCGGCAATGCGCTCTACATCGTCGACTCGGAAACCGGCGAGCTTATCTGGCACGGCGCCCGATCCGGCGGAACTCGCGAGTTCCCCGACATGCGGTACTCGATACCGGCGGACGTCAAGGTCATCGATCTCGACGCCGACGGCTTCGCAGACCGCATGTACGCGGCCGACATGGGCGGTCAGATCTGGCGCTTCGACATCTTCAACGGCGAACCGGCGTCGAACCTCGTCACGGGCGGAGTGATCGCCCGTCTCGGCAGCGCCGGCATCGACAATCCGACGCGCGCGGACACTCGCCGCTTTTACTACGCGCCGGACGTCGCGCTCGCGACCACGCGCGCCGGCACGTTCCTGCACATCGGGATCGGCTCGGGCTACAGGGCGCACCCGAACGAGACGGACAACGAGAACAGGTTCTACGCGCTGCGCGACAACGAGCCGTTCAGGCATTTGACGCAGTCGGAGTTCGCGGCCCGGCGCGTGATCCGCGAGCAGGATCTCGTCGACATCACGGACCGCGACGCCCCGGACGCCGCGGTCGAGCCCGGCAGCGACGGCTGGATGCTGCGGCTCCGTCCCGGCGAAAAGGTGCTCGCGGAGGCACGCACGTTCAACAACGCCGTCTTCTTCACGACGTTCACGCCGAGCAGCGAGCAGGAGGCGAACAGTTGCGAGCCGCGGCTCGGCACGAACCGGCTCTACATCGTGAACCTCTTCGACGGCGAGCCGGTGACGCATCTCGTCAGCCCGATCGACGACGGCGAGCTCACCCTCGACGGCCGCGCGGTCGAGTTCCGCGGCTCTTTGCCGAGCGAAGTGTCGTTCCTGTTCCCGTCGCCCGACGACCCTGAAAGCTGCGTCGGCGACACGTGCCGTCCGCGGCCCGTCGTCTGCGTCGATCTGTTCTGCTTGCCGACGAGCTTCGGGACCCACCCGATCCGTACGTACTGGAGGCAGGAAGATGTCGACTGACGGAACGGGCGTGCTGCCGCGAGGGTCCCCCGCGAGCGGCGTGCAGCATTCGCGCCGGCGGCGAATGGCGGGGGTCACGTTGATCGAGCTGATGGTCGTCGTCGTCGTGATCGCGATCCTCGGCACGATCGCGGTGCCGAGCTACCGTCAGTACACGATGCGCGCGCATCGGACCGAGGCAAAGACCGCGTTGCTTCGCCTGCAGGCAAACCAGGAACGCTATTTCCTTCAGCACAACGCCTATACCGACGATCCCGAAGCCCTCGGCTTCGCGGGCAGCCTGAGCGAGAACGGCGTCTACACGCTGTCCATCGTGCCGGACCCGGATAAGGGCCTCGTGGGAGGATACACGGCGACTGCAGCGCCGACGCCCGGCGGCGGAAGGAACGGCGTTTCGATGACGGACGATGCGGAATGCGCGTCGTTCTCCCTGACTGCGCAGGGCCTGAAAAGCGCCTCTCCGGATCCGCACAGCCGCTGCTGGTAGCGGCAAATCGGGGTCAGAGCTCGATCGGGCAAATTGGGGTCAGAGCCCGATTTGCGACACGTCGCAACAACTACGGTTCGATTGCGGCAGCGACCGAAGATGCGCCGGCGGGATACTGAGCCTGACTTCTATGCGGCCGAAATCGGGCGCTGACCCCAATTACGGCCCCCCGGCGAGCTTCTCCCTCCGCCACTCGAGCAGGTTGTCGAGGATGATCAGCGCCGCGCCGACCGTGATCGCGGAATCGGCGACGTTGAATGCCGGGAAGCTCCACCCGGCGTAGTGCACGCGGATGAAGTCGATCACGTGCCCCCAGAGCACGCGGTCGATCACGTTCCCCAGCGCACCGCCGAGCACGAACGCGAGACCGGCGGCGAGCACGCCCTGCCCGCGCGCCGGCAGCCGTCTGAGCCAGATCAGGATGCCGATGCTGACCGCGATGCCGAGGATCGTGAAGAACCAGCGCTGCCATCCGGAAGCGTCGTCCAGGATGCTGAACGCCGCTCCCTCGTTGTGCAGCCGCACGAAGCTCAGCATCGGGAGCAGCACCACCTCGTCGAATTCCCTCAAGTTGCGCGTGATCGCGTACTTCGTCACCTGATCGAGCACGATCACGACGAGCGACACCCAGAGCCAATTGCTCGCGCCCGCGCGAAGCGAGAACCAGCCGCGTTCGGTCATGGCGCGCTCTCGTCCTTCGCGAGCCGGATGACCCAGCGGGGCTCGGCGTCCGCCTCGACGATGAAGGCGCGGTCGTCGGCCGGCCGCGCCCAGCGGCTCGCGAGCGTCTCGGTCATGACGTAATCGCGATGCGCGCGAAGCGCATCCGCGACCGCCTCGTCGCCGTCGATCTCGAGCACGATCCGGTCCGCGACCTCGAGGCCCGCCTGCTTGCGCGCGTCCTGAACGGCGCGCACGAGCTCGCGAGCGAGCCCCTCGCGCTTGAGCTCGTCGGTGAGCGCCGTGTCGAGCCCGACGAGGAAGCCCCCCTCCTCCGCGCACGCGAAGCCCTCGGCCGACGACGTCTCGATCAAGAGCGCCTCGGGCGGAAACTCGACGCCTTGCCCGCCGATCTCCGCGTAGTGTGTCTCGCCGCGCGCGGCCGCCGCCGCGATCGCCGCCGTGTCGGCCGTCGCAAGATACTCGCGGATCGCCGGTATCAGCTTGCCGTAACGCTTGCCGAGGAGCGGCAGATTCGGCTTGATCCGGTAGCTCACGAGCTTTGCGTCGCGCGCGAGCAGCTCGAGCGACTTCACGTTGAGCTCGTCGAGGATCTGCTCCTTGTGCCGCAGCACCGCCCGCTCGGCCGCGTCGTCGGGCACGCGCACGAGGAGCCGCGCGAGCGGCTGGCGCACCTTGAGCCGCGATTCGTTCCGCGCCGCGCGGCCGAGCCCGACGACGCGCTGCACGATCGCTGTCTCGGCGAGCAGTGCCGCATCGAGCCGCTCGGGACGATGCTCGGGCCAGGCCGTCATGTGCACGCTCGCCGGCGCGTCCGGCTTCACGCGCCGCACGAGGTTCTGATACATCGCCTCGCTGATGAACGGCACGAACGGCGCGAGCAGCCGCGTCAGCGTCTCGAGGCACTCGTAGAGCGTCGCATACGCCGAATCCTTGTCCTCGCCGCTCGCGGCCTTCCAGAAGCGCCGGCGGTTGCGCCGCACGTACCAGTTGCTGAGCTGATCGACGAAGCGCTCGATTGACGTTCCTGCCGTCAGCGCGTCATAACGCTCGAGCGCGTCCGTCACGGTCCGGACCGTCTCCTCGAGCAGCGAGATCACCCAGCGGTCGATCTCGGGGCGTTCCGCATAGGGCACGGTGCGCGACCCGTCGAAGCCATCGAGCCGCGCGTACATCACGAAGAAGCCGTACGTGTTCCACAGCGTGTTGATGAAGCCGCTCGCGACGTCCGCGATGATGTCGACCGAGACGCGCTTCTGCACGTCCGGTGCGACGCGCGCCGTGAAGTGCCAGCGCAGCGCGTCGGCGCCGACCGAGTCGAAGACGTCGTACGGATCGACGATATTGCCGAGTGACTTCGACATCTTCTTGCCGTCCTGGTCGACGATGTGGCTCAGACACACGACGTTCTTGTACGCGACGCTGTCCGACACCATCGTCGCGATCGCGTGCAGCGTGTAGAACCAGCCGCGCGTCTGGTCGATCGCCTCGCAGATGAAGTCGGCCGGGAAGCTCCTTTCGAAGATCTCGCGGTTCTCGAACGGATAGTGCCACTGCGCGTACGGCATCGAGCCCGAGTCGAACCAGCAGTCGATGACCTCGGCGACGCGACGGTATTCGCGCCCTTCGTGCACGAACGTGATCTCGTCGATCGCCGGGCGATGGAGGTCGAGCCCTTCGAGCTTGCGGCCGGTGCGCTCCTCGAGCTCCGCGACGGAGCCGATGCAGATGAAGTCGCCCGCGCCGTCCGTCCAGACCGGCAGCGGCGTGCCCCAGAACCGCTCGCGCGACAGCGCCCAGTCGATGTTGTTCTCGAGCCAGTTGCCGAAGCGACCGTCGCGGATGTACTCGGGCACCCAGTTGATCGTGCGGTTCAGCTCGACGAGCCGGTCGCGGAACGCGGTCGTGCGGATGTACCACGCGTTCTTCGCGTAATAGATCAACGGATCGCCGGTCCGCCAGCCGAACGGATAGTTGTGCTTGTAGCGCTCCGCACGAAACAGCAGCCCGCGCTCGCGCAGCAGCTCGATGATGACCGGATCCGCGTCCTTGAAGAACTTCCCGGCGACCGGCGTGACCGCGGGCAGAAAGTAGCCGTCCTCGCCGACGCCGTGCAGCACGGGCAGCCCGTGCTTCTGGCCGAGCTTCAGGTCGTCCTCGCCGTACGCGGGCGCGATGTGCACGATGCCCGTGCCGTCCTCGGTCGTGACGAACTCCGCCGTGCGGACACGACAGATGTCGCCCTCGACCGGCAGATAGTCGAAAAGGCGCTCGTAGCGCATGCCATCGAGCTCGCGTCCGAGCCGCGTCTTCTCGATCGAGTACGCGGGCGCCCCGTCGCCGCCGAGCACGCGCTCGACGAGATCCTTCGCGAGGATCAGCGTCTCGTCGCCGCGCTTCACCCACGCGTACTCGACGTCAGGATGCACGGCGAGGAGCAGATTCGACGGCAGCGTCCACGGCGTCGTCGTCCAGACGAGGAACGACGTGCCGGGCTCCTCGAGCGACCTGAAGCGCACGAAGACGGACGGATCCTCGACCTCGCGATAGCCGAGCGCGACCTCGTGCGACGACAGCGTCGCGCCGATTCGCGGGTCGTACGGCACGACCTTGTAGCCCTGATAGATCAGCCCGCGGTCCCAGATCTGCTTGAGCAGCCACCACACGGACTCGATGTACTCGTTGTGCAGCGTGTAGTAGGCGTCGCTCATGTCGACCCAGTAGCCCATGCGCTCGGTCATCGCCTCCCAGTCGGCGACGTAGCGCATCACTGACTCGCGGCACTTCTTGACGAACTCCGCGATGCCGACCTCCTGCTCGATGCGCTTCTTGTCGAAGATGCCGAGCTGCTTCTCGACCTCGTGCTCGACGGGCAGGCCGTGCGTGTCCCAGCCCGCCTTCCGCGGCACGTGAAAGCCGCGCATCGTCTTGTAGCGGGGGTAAAGATCCTTGAACGTGCGCGCGAGCACGTGATGGATACCGGGCCGACCGTTCGCAGTCGGCGGCCCTTCGTAGAACACGAAACGGGGCCGATCCTTGCCCGCGTCGAGCACGCGCTTGAAGACGTCCTCGCGTCGCCAGAACTCGAGGACTTCCTTTTCGAGGGCCGGTCCGTCGTACCGGGGCGCTACTGGTTCGAACATCGATCCATCCCGCGAACTGGCGTCACATCGAAAATCGTGTCAGACACCATTTTCGGAAGACGCGTTGAGACTGTCGCTGACCACCGTCGGCCGTAAACGGTGTCTGACACGATTTTCCGACACCTCTTCAGCCGAGCCGGGGCGACGGGATTCGCGGTACCACCCGGCTTCACCGCTGCCTTGCGACAGCGGCCTCGTGAGCTCGGCCTCGCCGAGCTCGGCTCCGTGACGCGAGCCAGACGGCCGTGCTTACTGACCGCGCCGGCGGCAACGCGCTCCAAAGATCACGCGTTCGGCGGGGCGTTCGGCACGGCAGCTCCGGGGTGATATTCACCGGGTCGCAGGTCAGGGCTCACACCGTCCCCTGCTCGCTCGGCCCGCGGTGGTCCGGTTACTCGTCCCCATCACAGCCGTTGGGCCGGGGAGTGTACGCGATTCAGGATGCGAGCGCAGCCCGGGCCTCGCCCACGTCGAGCGCGATCTGTGCCTTCAGCGCGTCGAGCCCGTCGAAGTGACGCTCCTCGCGGAGCCTCTTGATGAAATGGACCGTGATGTGCTCGCCGTAGACGTCACGGTCGAAATCGAAGATCAGGACCTCGAGCAGCGTGGGCCCGCCGCCGACGGTCGGCCGCGTGCCGACGCTCGCGACGCCGTCGAGGAGCTGCGGCCCGAGCCCGCCGACGCGCACCGCGAAGATGCCGTCGACCGGCGAGCGCCGACGCTTCATGCTCACGTTCGCGGTCGGAAAGCCGAGCGCCTTGCCGAGGCCGCGGCCGCGAATCACGCGGCCGGACAGACTGAAGTCCCGCCCGAGCATCGCCCTCGCCTTCGCGAGATCGCCGGCCGCGAGCGCGGCCCGGATCGCGGTGCTGCTGATCCGCTCGCCGTTCAACGACACCGGAGGCACCACGGTCACGGTGAAGCCGTGCTCGTCCCCCGCGCGACGCAGATCGTCGAGGCCGCCGCCGCGCCCGTAACCGAAACGGAAGTCGTGGCCGACGACGACGTGCCGGGCCGCGAGCCGCGCGACGAGCAGATCTTCGATGAACGCCCGCGGCGAGAGCTGCCTGAGCTTCCGGAAGCTCGCGCAGAAGAACTCGTGGATGCCGGCCTGTCTGAATAGCTCGAAACGCTCGCGGAAACAGGTGAGCCGCGCGGGCGGATCTTCCGGCGACAACACTTCGCCCGGCATCGGCTCGAACGAGCAGACGAGGGCCGGAACGTCGTGCGATCGGGCGGCGTCGAGCACCGTCTCGAGAATCCGCTGATGGCCGAGATGAAGCCCGTCGAATGCGCCGATCGTCACGGCACGCCCACCGGGCACCGGCGTCATCGCGTCGATGTCGCGGCAAAGGCGCACGCTTCACGCTCCCGCGCGCGGTGCGGACGGCGCGCGCTCGGCGTCGTGCTCCGCCCGGAGCGCGCGCGGCCCGAGGCCCGTCGTGATGCACGCGAACGCATAGACGAGCACGGCGCCGACGACGAGCGCGCCGAGCCATGCGACTTGCGCCTTCGTGCTCATCGCGAGCCAGTCGCCGAGCGCGGCCTGCATCGCGACCACGAACACGACCATCGCCGCGCACGCGAGCGCGACGCGGGCGACGAGCGGCGCCCAGCGCGTCCGCGTCCGATAGACTCCGGCGCAGACGAGCCCCGACAGCAGCATCCCGGCGTTGCAGAGCCCCGAGACGCTCGTCGCGAGCGCGAGCCCGGCGTGCGGAGGGGCCCATCCGGTGTGGATCAGCAGGTTCACGAGCACGACGTTCAGCACGAGGTTGATCAGCACGGTGCGCACTCCGATGCGCACCGGAGTCCGCGTATCCTGCCGTGCGAAGTACGCGGGCGCCAGCACCTTGACGCCGACGAAGCCGATTAGCCCGGGCGCGAACGCGGCGAGGCTCGCGGCGGACATGCCGACGTCCGAGGCGTCGAACTCGCCTCCGTGGAAGATCGTCGCGAGCAGCGGCGCGGAGAGCAGGAACAGCCCGACTGCGGCCGGCACCGTGATCACGAGCACCCACCGCAGCGCCCAGTCGAGCGTTGCCGAGAAAGCCTCGGGCGACTTTCGCGCGTGCTGCTCGGCGAGACTCGGCAGGATCACTGTGCCGAGCGCGACACCGACGATGCCGAGCGGGAACTCCATCAGCCGGTCCGAGTAGTAGAGCCAGCTGATGCTCCCTGCCGCCAAGAACGACGCGATCAGCATGTCGAGCATCAGATTGATCTGCACGATCGACGAGCCGAACAGCGCGGGCGTCATCAGGCGCAGCACGCGGGCGACGTCGCCGTCGCCAAGTGCAAGCCGTGGCCGCGGCAGCAAGCCGAGCCTGAGCAGGAACGGCACCTGAAACGCGAGCTGCACGACGCCCGCGGCGAACACGCCCGCGGCGAGGCCGATCGCCGGCCGCTCGAGTCGCGGCGCGACGAGCGCCGCGAACACGATCAGCACGGCGTTGAGCAGCACGGGTGTGAAGGCCGGCACGGCGAAGCGCCGATGCACGTTAAGGATCGCGCCGGCAAACGCCGTCAGCGACACGAAGAAGAGATACGGCAGCGTGAGCCGCAGCATATCGGTCGCGAGCACGCGGCGAGCATCGTCGCCGATGAAGCCCGGCGCGAAGACGAGGATCAGGAGCGGCGCCGCGAGCACGCCGAGCACCGTGAAGACGAAGAGCACGACGGTGAGCGTGCCCGCGATCTTGTCGATCAGCGCGCGCGTCTCGTCGGCCGTGCGTGTCCCCCGAAATTCCGACAATACCGGCACGAACGCCTGCGAGAACGCGCCCTCGGCGAAGAACCGCCGCAGCAGGTTCGGGATCTTGAACGCGACGAAGAAGGCGTCCATCACGAGCCCCGCACCGAACCAGTGCGAGAAGCCGATGTCCCGGGCAAGACCCGTGATCCGCGAGACGAGCGTCATCGCGCCGACGACGCCGGTCGACACGAGCAACGCCTCGCGACGCGGCTTGCCGGCCGCTTCGAGATGGGTCTCTTCGGGGCGGTCCTGGTCCACGCTCGGGCCAGCTTGACTTGGTTCCGGGGGCTTCGAATAATACCCGGCCTTTCCCGGCCCTCGGCCGAAAAGCGAACGGAATCTAACGTTGGCCAACATCAAGTCCGCCCAAAAACGCGCCCGTCAGAACATCGTGCGCCGCGCTCGTAATCAGGCTCTGAGGTCTCGTGGCCGCACGGCGATCAAGAAGGTGTTGAAGGCCATTCAGGCCGGCGACCGCGAGGCGGCGACGGCGCTGTTCCGTGCAGCCGTGCCCGAGATCGATCGCCTGGTCACCAAGGGCCTGATCGCGAAGAATCGCGCCGCGAAGTACAAGAGCCGCTTGAACGCGAAGCTACGCGCGATGTCCTGATCCGTCAGGGCGCGTTCCCGCGGGCGCCGGCGCAGGCCCGACTTCGGAGCCCTCCGCGCGCTCGCGGCTCAAAGTCTCGAGAAACCGCATACAGTCCCGGGCGAGCACGTCGACGCCCTCCTTCGCCAGCGCGCTGATCCCGTAGACCGGGCCCTCCCAGCCGTACGCCCGGACGATCGCGTCCACGCGGCCCTGTCGCTCGCCCTCGGGCAGCAGATCCAGTTTGTTCAGCACGAGCCAGCGCGGCAGGCTCGCGAGCTCTGCCGAGTAACGGCCGAGCTCGGCGGCGATCGCGCGCATCTCCGCCACGACCTCGTCGATCGGCCGATCCGGGCCTGCATCGACCACGTGCAGCAGGAGGCGCGTGCGCTCGAGGTGCTTCAGGAAGCGTATGCCGAGCCCGGCGCCCTCCGCGGCGCCCTCGATCAGCCCCGGGATGTCCGCGAGCACGAAGCTCTGCTCGAAGCCGACGCGCACGACGCCGAGGTGCGGATAGAGCGTCGTGAACGGATAGTCCGCAACTTTCGGCCGGGCCGCGGACATCGCCCGCGTCAGCGTCGACTTGCCGGCATTCGGCGCGCCGAGCAGGCCGACGTCCGCAAGCACCTTGAGCGCAAGCAGCAGACGGCGTTCCTCGCCGGGCTCGCCGGGCGTCGCGCGGCGGGGCGCGCGGTTCACGCTGCTCTTGAAGGTCGTATTGCCGCGTCCGCCCCGCCCGCCGCGCGCGACGAGGAGCACGTCGCCGGCGTTCAGCAGGTCCCCGAGCTTCTCGCCCGTGTCGAGATCGTGGACCTCTGTGCCTACTGGGACCGGAATGTAGAGATCGGCGCCGGAGCGGCCCGTCATGTTACGGCTTCCGCCCGGCTCGCCGTTCTCGGCCTTGAACCGGCGCTGCACGCGGAAGTCCGCGAGCGTGTTCAATCCTTCGCGTGCGACGAGGTAGACGCTGCCGCCCGAGCCGCCGTCGCCGCCGTCGGGCCCGCCGCGCGGAATGTACTTCTCGCGCCGGAAACTGACCGTGCCGTTGCCGCCTCTGCCGGCCTCGACACGGATGTCGGCTTCGTCGACGAACTTCACGACGGGATGAGAAACGCGGCCGCCGAGACGAAAAAAGCCCCGACGCGCGGGGCTTTCGTCGTCACGGTCACGGCGAAGCTCAGCTCGCCACGACGCTGACGTGCAAACGCTTCCTCGGGCCCTTCGTCTCGAATACGACCCGCCCGTTCGCGAGCGCGTACAGCGTGTGGTCGCGGCCGACTCCGACGTTCGTGCCGGCGCGGTAACGTGTGCCCCGCTGCCGCACGAGGATGTTGCCGGCGAGGACCTGCTCCCCGCCGAAACGCTTCACGCCGAGCCGTTTCGATTCGGAATCGCGCCCGTTCTTCGAGCTGCCGCCGGCTTTCTTGTGTGCCATCGAAAACTCTCCTGACTGACTGTGCGAGCCCCGGCGCCCGAAACGCGCCGGCCCGCGGACGGTGACTGCTAGGCGGCGTCTCCACCGGAGATCGACGTGATCTCGACCTCCGTGTACGGCTGCCGATGCCCGGCCGTGCGCCGATAGTGCGCCCGACGCTTGAACTTGACGATCTCGATCTTCTTCGTGCGCCCCTGGCCCAGCACCTTGCCCTGCACCTTACCGCCGGGCACGAGCGGCTTGCCGATACGGATGTCGGTGCCGTCGCCGACGAGCAGCACCTGGTCGAAGTCGATCACGTCGCCGACCTGGGCGTCCAGACGCTCGACGCGCAGCCTGTCGCCGGGGCTCACGCGGTACTGTTTACCGCCTGTACGAAAAACCGCATACACTGGGAGTCGCTCCTCGGCATTGGAAGCGGTGCCGAACCGCAGGAAGCGACGCATTTTAGTGAGTGCTCCAAGGGTGGTCAACGCGATACGCAACGAGGCGGAAGGCCGTCTCGGCGCCTCCCGGCGGAAGACCGTCCCCATCGCACGCTCGCCAAACCGGCCCGCTTGAGGCATCATTTCGCAAATGCATGTTGCCTCGAGCCAACAGTCGGCGCCGTCGCTCGACGCACTGAGATCCTTGGTCGGGGACGATTGGGGCGACGTGAACCGCGTCATCTATCGTCGCCTCGGCAGCGACGTCGCGCTCGTCAATCAGGTCGCCCACCACATCATCCATCACGGCGGGAAGCGGCTGCGCCCGCTTGCCGTGCTGCTCGCCGCGCGCGCCTGCGGCTACAAGGGCGTCGCGCACATCTCCGCCGCGGCGATCATCGAGTTCATCCACACGGCGACGCTGCTGCACGACGACGTCGTCGACGGGTCGGGTTTGCGCCGCGGACAGCGCACGGCCAACGCGATGTTCGGCAACCAGGCGAGCGTGCTCGTGGGCGATTTTCTGTA
>Ga0079224_100002594_pt1 | contig 22103 bp, 25 predicted proteins | sample Stecom2015_FD_80414 | JGI IMG/M metagenome (GOLD analysis project Ga0079224, IMG submission 80414) | Agricultural soil microbial communities from Utah to study Nitrogen management - Steer compost 2015 | ecosystem: Environmental > Terrestrial > Soil > Agricultural land | place: USA: Utah...
ACAGCCGGCTGGGCCGAGCGCAGTTTCACGCTGACATCCAGCCCCTCGTCGGGTACCGGACCGGCCAGCCAGTTCAGTTCGCGCAAAATCACCCGCCGCCGCGCCAGCGCCGCGCGCGGGCCGACCACCACCTGCCGCTTCGCCGCGTCGAGGCGCAGCACGTAGAGCGGTTCGCTCGCCGCAAGGCCGATACCCTTGCGCTGGCCGACGGTGAAATGGATCACGCCGTCATGGCGGCCGAGCACGCGGCCCTGCAGATCGACGATCTCGCCGGGCTCGACCGCGTCGGGCCGCAGCTTCGTCACCACGCTGGCGTAATCGCCGTTCGGCACGAAGCAGATGTCCTGGCTGTCCGGCTTGTCGGCCACGGCGAGGCCGAATTCCTCGGCCAGCCGCCGCACTTCGGGCTTTTCCATGTCGCCCAGGGGGAAGCGCAGGTATTCGAGCTGCTCGCGCGTCGTCGTGTAGAGGAAATAGCTCTGGTCGCGGCGCGGATCGCGGCCGCGATGCAGCTGCGCGCCGCCATCCTCTCCCACCACGCGCTTCACGTAATGGCCGGTGGCCAGCGCCTCGGCGCCGAGGTCGCGCGCGGTCTCCAGCAGGTCGCGGAACTTGACCCGCTGGTTGCAGCGGATGCAGGGGATCGGCGTCTCGCCGCGCATGTAGGATTCGGCAAACTCGTCGATCACCGACTGGCGGAAGCGGCTTTCGTAATCCAGCACGTAATGCGGAATGCCGAGGCGGTCGGCCACGCTGCGCGCGTCATGGATGTCCTGGCCGGCGCAGCAGGCGCCCTTGCGGCTGATCGCGGCGCCGTGGTCGTACAGCTGCAGGGTGACGCCGATGACCTCGTAACCCTCGCGCTTCAGCAGCCCGGCCACCACGGACGAATCCACCCCGCCCGACATGGCGACCACCACGCGGGTTTCGGAGGGCGGCTTGGCAAAGCCGAGGCTGTTCAACGCGTTCGTCATCACTTCCATCATCAGGGGCCCAACCGGGGCGCCGCCGCGGAGGGCGGACTATAACGCCCGGCCGCCCCGGGACAAGCGCATATCGCGCTGCGCCTCATCCCGCCGCTGGACGGGTGCCGGTGCAGGCGGCGACAAAGCCTGCTTATCCGGTGCTTATTCCAATCTTATTTTTCCTTAAGCGGGGCTTATGCCGCCTTAAGCGATGCTTACACGCGCCTGAATGCGGCTTATCGCCGCTTAACCGGTCGCCTCTCTGTCACTCGGGGCCCCGCTCGGCACTGACCATTCCAGCCCGCTGGAGTCCGCTACGGCCCGCTGGAGTCCACTGGGGCCCGCTGGAGCCCAATCCGTTACCGTTCCGAACCATTCCGGCCGGCGGGCGCCCAATACCTCACCCCAACCAGCCCCCAAGCGCGGAAGGGAGGGACACAAATGAGCCATGGGAACATTTAGCGTACATTAGGCAGAAAGTCAATAGGGGCCTCCTCTCCCCGCTGCAGCGGGAAGCGGATGCGGCAGAGCAGGCCGTCGCGGCGCCAGGCCATCTCCACCTCGCCGTCGAGCTGGTGCTGCACGGTTTTCGCGATCACCCGCAGGCCCATGCCCTGCTCCCGCGGCCGCTCCACCGGCCTCGGGCTCCGCTCGCTCCAGGCGATCATAACGTCTCCGTTCTCGGCCCAGGTCACGTCCAGGCGGCCGCCCGGGCCGGACAGCGCGCCGTATTTCACCGCGTTGGTGGCAAGCTCGTGCAGGGTGATCGCCACCGATTGCGCCATCGCCGGCCGCAGCGAGAGCGGCGGACCGGCAAGGCGGATCGGCGTGCCACCGCCGCGGAAGGGCGCAAGTTCGTCGGCCACGACGCGCTGCAGATCGACGCCGGTCCAGCGGTTTTCCGCCAGCAGGGTATGGGTGCGGCCCAGCGCCATCACGCGCCCGGTCAGCGAGGCGATCAACTGCGGCACGGTCGCATCGCGCGCGAGCGAGATCATCCCGAGCACCACGGCGAGGATGTTCTTGGCGCGATGATCCACCTCCTCCGCCAGCAGCTTCATGCGCTCCTCGCTGCGCAGGCGTTCGGTGATGTCGCGCAGGATCACGGTCAGCAGGCGGCGGCCCCGCACCTCCGTCTGCGAGATCGAGGCCTCGATGGGAAATTCCTCGCCGCTGCGGCGCAGGCCGTGAACCGCATTGAGGGAAAGGCCCATCGGCCGGCGGCCGACGCCCGAGCGGATAAAGGCCTCGACATGATGCCGGTGCGCCGCGCGCAGCCGTTCGGGGATCAGGAGGTCGAGCGGCCGGCCGATCACCGCTCCGGGCTCATGGCCGAACATGCGCTCGGCCGCGCGGTTGAACATCAGGATCTTCTGGTTTTCGTCGGCGGTGATGATCGCATCCATTGCCGTGTCGATCACCGCCAGCATCCGTGCCTCGCTTTCCTGCAGGGCGGCCTCGCTGGATTGCAGGCGATCGCGGCTGAGCGCCAGCAGGCGGAAGTTGCGGCGGCCCGCGGCCAGCGCGAAGACCATCCCGAGCAGCGCCAGGCCCATCGCGGCGCAGATCGCCACGATGAACCAGTTGGCGTGACGCAGCATCTGCGAGGGGCCCGCCAGCAGGGATGCCGGCGTCCAGATCGTGACATGCCAGCCGGCAATGGGCAGGGCTACCGTCACGGCGAGGCTGCTGGTGCGATCCGGCAGCAGGGCACTGCGGATCCGCCGCACCGTTCCGCCCGCCAGCACGCCCGGCAGCGACTGCAGTGGCTCGCCCGCCGCCACGCCTGCCGGCGGCGGCGCCGTATGGCCGACCACGATATTGTTGCCATCGGTCAGCGCGGCATCCCAGCCGGCCGGCAGATGCAGCGACTGCAGCAGTTCCGAATAGCGCTCCGGCAGAGCCGGGGCACCGAGCACGTAGCGTACGCTGCCGTCCCGGATCACCGGAACCCGTATTCCCGTTCCCGGTCCTTCGGCATCCGGGCGCAGATTACCCAGCGTCGGCAACTGCGTACGGAAGACCTCGGCAGCCGCGTCAGGATCGTGCAGAGGCGGCATCGCGGCGCCGAAAGCCTGGTAATTGAAGATCTGGCGGCTTTCGTCGGTGAGAATGAGGTTGAGCCAGTAGGGCCGGGACTGGATCAGCCGCTGCGCCTCGAGATGGAAGGCCGCCCAGTCGCCGGCATCGATCCGCGTCGATGCGGCAAGGGCGGACAGCGCCGCCGTTTCCTCTCCGATGAAACGCGTGACGGAAACCGTGGCAATATCGGCGGAACGCTCCAGCGACTGCCGCAGCTCGCCGATCCGCTCGACATTGAGCATCCAGGTGAAAACCGCGGCCATGGCCAGCAGGGGCAGCAGAATGGCTGCAAGCAGGATACGGAAGGGCAGCTCGCGCAGACCTGGCGCGAAATGGCCCATTGCGTGCCCGTTGCCGTCCGGATTTCCCGCATTACCGGGCCTGGTCGCCGCTGACACGCCACTCCATCCAAAAGCTACCACGCGGGACAGATGCGAAGTCCCGAACGGTAACAATGGACGTGACGCCTACAGGTTCCGGCGCGTGTTCAGCGCCGGCGGAATACCCGCTCTGCAAACCGGGGATAGGTCTCGGCAACCTCTTCGGCGATGCGGCTGCGCAGCAGCTGCAGGGTCGTTTCGTCGGGGACGGCGGTCTGCGGCACCCTGGCGGGGCAGTCGAAGTCGAAGCCGGTATTGTCGCGCACCTCTTCCACCGTATGGCCGGGATGCACGCTTTCGAGCCGAAAGCGGCGCTTTTCCTTCTGCCACGAGAACCAGCAGAGATTGGTCAGCAGACCGATCGGCCCGCCGGGACGGTAGGTGCCGTCATTCCTCGGTCCGGCGGCGGAGATGAAATCCACCTTCGGCACCATGACGCGGCGCGTATGCTCCTCGCGGAACAGGATGACGCGCGGCACCAGATAATAGAGGTAGCCCGAGCCGAAGCTGCGCGGCCAGCGCACGTCAGTCTGCGGATAGGCACCGCCGGCGCCGACCAGGTTGATGTTGGCCTCGCCGTCGATCTGGCCGCCGCCGAGGAAGAAGGCATCCAGCCGGCCCTGCGCCGCGAGATCGAACAGCTCGACGCCGCCATCGCAGAGGAAGTCGTTGCGCACAGAACCCAGCACGTTGACGCGCAGCGCGCCGTTCGACTGCGCCCGCGCCAGCAGCGCGGCCGAACCGGGAATCGGCGAGGAAGCGCCGGTCGCCACGATGCGGCAGCCCTCGAGCAGCCGGGCAATGGTGCAGATCAGCAGTTCTTCGCGGCTGAAGGCAAGCGTGTCGGACATGGTCATGCTCATTCCGCGGCCCGCTCCCGGCCGGCAGCATGCACATAGCGGTCGAGATAGCTGCGGAAACCCTCGTCGGAGCGCGCCATCTCGCAATAGGTTTTCAGATGCACCTCGTCCTCGGCATGGATGTCCCACAGCCGCAATGGCCAGGCGCCGCGCGGCGCCTCGGCGATGCCGCCGATATAGGCCGCCGTCAGCGTGCCGGCGGCGCTCTCTTCCGTCGCCAGCAGATCCACGTCGCGCACCTCCTCCACCGTCACCAGTGCCGCGGCGGAGGCATGCGCCATGGCGACCAGTTCGCGCCGGCGCCCGATGAAGACATTGCCGTTGCGGTCGGCGAACGGCGCATGGAACACGGCAAGGTCCGGCCGGATCGCCGGCAGCAGCACGATGGGATCGGGCTGTTCGCTGAAGGGATTGTCGATCACCTTCCAGTCGGGACGGTTGGCCAGCAGGTCGCTGCCGAGAATGCCGCGCAGGGGCATGAAGGGAATTCCCTTGCCCGCCGCCTGGATCGCGGCATGGATGGCCGGACAGGTGGCGTCCATCATGCGGAACGCGCCCTGCTTCAGCTTCGCCGCAAAGCGCGGCGCACCGCCATATTCGCCGAGCGTCACGGCCGAGGTTTCCAGCGTGGCGACGGCGCCGGCGCCGATCAGCATGTCGGCCTGCAGGCCGGCGACCGGCACGCAGACCAGATGCAGGTCGCGGATGTCGCGGCGGATCATGGCGCGCGTCAGTTCCATGGCGACGCCGGAATAATCCGGCGGCACGGCGATCTTCGCGCCGTTCGGAATGCGCGCGGCGAGAGCGTCGACGGACGGCAGAAGCTGGGAGGCCATGAGCTCGCTCCGTTTTTTTCTGGCGGTACGGAGCCTTCAGTGTCGGCGCAATATTCCGTGCTGGCAAGCCGGAGGTTTAAGACGCAAACCAGCCGGCCAGCGGCTTGAAACAGCCGAGGCCGGCCGCCTGCGCCAGCAGCTGCTCGGATTGCGTGCGCCCCAGCCAGAAGCATTCCTTGCGGTGGAGCCCCCTCGCCGTCAGCCGCCGGCGCAGCAGCGCGGCACGTCCTGCCATGCTCTGCCCGAGCCGGAAGGGCAGCACCAGCAGGCCCTCGATGCGCGCGCCGAAGCGCTCGCGCAGGGCGGCTTCCAGCTGCCGGCGACGGCGGGCATCGACCGGGCCGGAGACCGCCGCATCGGCGACGACGAAGAGCCGGCCCTCGAAGCGCTGCAGCAGTTCGGCGATGACGGCATCCGGGCGCAGGTCAATGCTGCCGTCATGCCGCAGGCTGACGCCGGCCAGTTCGTGCAGCGGCAGCAGGGCCGTCTCCAGATAGCTGCCGGTGTCGAGCAGCGCCGCGGAGATGTCGCGATAGGTCAGGCCGAGACGACTGGCGCGGCGCAGGCGCTGCATCACCACTTCGCGCGGCGGAGACTTCCAGGCTTTCGCCGCCGCGCGGCGCCAGATCCATGCATTGCCCGAGAGATCGAGCGGCGGACCGCCGTTATGGCCGATTCCCGGCAGGGACCACAGCGGAACGGAGGCCGGCCGCTGCAGCAGCAGCGCGATATTGGCATGGCGGCGCGGAACGTAGCGGTCTCCCATGCATCAGACGCTGCAAACGCCATGCCGTCCGCCCGCTCCGGGAATGGCGGGACTTACAGATGCTGCCGGGCGTCACGCTGCCCCAAAAACAGGCAGTCTGCGCACGCCATCATCACGTCTCCTTCTGGTCACGGAACGCGGCACGATCGTCCGGGTTTATGGCGGTCGTAAAAGGAGTTCGTCATGGCCGCCAATCGCAAATCCGAAAAGACACCCGCGTCGAAAGAGCAGCTGGCCGAAGCCCAGCGCAGCGATCGCGACCGGCAGGAAACCGAGATGGAGCTGGACGAAGCCCTGCGCGACACCTTCCCCGCCAGCGATCCGGTATCGATCAGCCAGCCGACCACGGCGGCACCCTCGCTCTCCGACCGCCCCGATGCGAAGGCCGGCGACCACGCCCGCATGGAACTGGTGGATGCGGCGCCCCGACGCGTGAATGTCAGCGAGGAAGACGACATCCGCTTCTGGACTGAGAAGTTCGGCGTCACCGAAGAAGAGCTGAAGGAAGCCGTGCGCCAGGCCGGTTTCTTCCCCTCTGACGTTGCCGATTATCTGGGCAAGAGTCTGTAGCAGGTCACCGGATTTCCCCGTTTACCGTGTGTTGGAACTGGAGTAGCCTTCCCTTGGGTAGACAGGGAGGCCCCGTGGCCCGCATTCTGGTCGTCGAGGACGAGAGTCTGGTCGCCGTGACGCTGTGCGACGCGCTGCAGGATCACGGGCACGAGGTGCTGCATGCCGTCAATGGCGGCGCGGCGCTGGCGGCGATGGAAAAGCAGGTGCCCGACCTCATTGTCACCGACTACCGCATGCCGCGCCTCAACGGCGCCGAACTGGTCGACGCGGTGCGCCAGGATCCGCGCTGGCGCGATGTGCCGGTGCTGATGGTGAGCGGCTATCAAGATCCGCAGGAGGGCGGCAGCCGGCGCCCCGGCGAGGCCTTCCTGCAGAAACCCTTTACCCATGACAGCCTGCTGGCCGCGGTGAACGGCCTGCTCGGCCGCCCGACCGTCGCCGCCTGAACACGCTCAGTCGTCGTCGCGGACGTAGGGGTTCTTGCCCTTGCGCAGATGCATGCGGATCGGCACGCCCTGCAGGTCGAAGACCTCGCGCAGGCCGTTGATCAGATAGCGCAGATAGGATTCCGGAATGTGGTCGGCGCGCGGCGCGAACAGCGCGATCGTCGGCGGCCGCGCCTTGGCCTGCGTTGCGTAACGGATGCGCACGCTGCGGCCGCCCGCCAGCGGCGGCGGGTTGCGCGCCACCGCCTCTTCCAGCCAGCGGTTCAGCTGGGACGTGGGAATGCGGCGGTTCCAGCGCTCGTACTGCGCCAGCACTGCCGGCAGCAGGCGGTCGAGATGACGGCCGGTCAGCGCCGAGAGCGTGACCACCGGAATGCCGCGCGCCTGCGGCAGCGATTTCTCCAGCCGCTCCTCGATGGCCTTCAGCGCCAGCGCGCGATCCTCCACCGCATCCCACTTGTTGACCGCGATGACCAGCGCGCGGCCCTCCTGCAGCACATGATCGGCGATGGTGAGATCCTGCCTGTCGATGCCGAGCGTGCCGTCCAGCACCAGCACGACGACCTGCGCCATGCGGATGGTGCGCAGCGTGTCGGCGACCGAGAGCTTCTCCAGCTTGTGGTCGACGCGGCTCTTGCGCCGCAGGCCGGCGGTATCGACCAGATGGATCCGGCGGCCCTGGAATTCCCAGGCGATGGCGATGGCGTCACGGGTCAGGCCCGGCTCGGGGCCGGTGAGCAGGCGGTCGCTGCCGATCAGCGTATTGATCAGCGTCGACTTGCCGGCATTGGGCCGCCCGACCACGGCCAGCTGAATGGGCCGCGTGAGGTCTTCCGGCGCATCGGCGTCGACTTCGACATCGATGCCGACCGAGGCCTCGTGCACATCGGCGGTTTCGTCCGTGCCGCCGAAGGCCGCATAGCCGATCTGCGCCACCAGCGCCTCGGCGATGTCGTACATGCCCTCGCCGTGCTCGGCCGAGACCGGCAGCGGATCGCCGAAGCCCAGCGCATAGGCCTCGGCCAGGCCGCTGGTGCCGGCGCCGCCCTCGCATTTGTTGGCAAGCAGGATGACCGGCTTGCCCTGCCGGCGCAGCCAGTTGGCGAAATGCTCGTCGATCGGCGTCACGCCGGCGCGGCCATCGATGACGAACAGCACGGCGGCGGCTTCCTTCACCGCCATCTCGGTCTGCTGCCGCATGCGGCCGGCGATGGTCTCGTCGGCGGCGTCCTCGAGGCCGGCGGTATCGACGGCGATGAATTCCAGGTCGCCGAGCCGGGCATGGCCCTCGCGGCGGTCGCGCGTCACGCCCGGCGTGTCGTCGACGATCGCCAGGCGCCGTCCGACCAGCCGATTGAACAGCGTCGACTTGCCGACATTGGGCCGGCCGATGATGGCGATCTTGGCGGTCATGCGACCTGTCAGCGGTAAGCGGTGATCTTCGCGTCGTCGGTGACGACGTAAACCGTTCCGTCAGCCACGATCGGCGCCACGCTCGCCTTGTCGGACAGCTTCACCTGGCCGATCAGGTCGCCGGTATAGGGCGAGATCGACAGCAGACGCTCATCCGTCGAGGCGATCAGCAGGCGGTCGCCGGCCAGCACCGGGCCGTACCAGGTGATGATGCCCTTGGCGATCTTGGCATCCGGATCCTTGTAGCGCCGCAACTGCCGGATCCACTTCACGCGGCCGTCGCGGCGCGACAGGCAGAGCAGTTCGGCATCGATGGTGACGGCGTAGATGAAGTCGCCGGCGACCCAGGGCGTCTGGATGCTCGGGATGACGCGCTCCCAGATGCGCTCGCCGGTGCGGATGTTGATGGCGACGAAGCGGCCCGACTGGCTGACCGCATACACGCGGTCGCGGTCGATCACCGGCCGGCCATTGATGTCGTTCAGCGCACCGGCCTGGCTGATGCGGCTCGAGGCGCGGATCAGCTGCTCACCCCAGGCGACCACGCCGGTATCGGCACGCAGGGCCAGCACCTCGCCCGAGGAATAGGGCGTGATGACGGTGTTGCCTTCCACCGCCGCGTTGGCGCCGCCGAGGAAACCCGCGGCCTCGACCACGCCGGTATGGGTCCACAGCACCTCGCCGCGCTCGATGTCCAGCGCATGCATCTGGTTGTCGTAGGTGATGACGAAGACGCGCCCGGCATCGGCGGACGGCGCGCCGCGGATCGGCTGCTTCAACGAGGTGGTCCAGAAAGCCAGGCCGGTTTCAGGCTGCAGCGCGATCACGTCGCCGAAGGCGGTGCTGACGAACAGCTTGCCGGCATGAAAGGCGAGCCCGCCGCCGATGGCGCCGCGCTCCTCGCGCCGCGGCGTGAGATTGATCCGCCACAGTCGCTTGCCGGTCGCGGCCTCGAAGGCGCTGACGCCGGCATGGGAATCCATGGTGAAGACGCGGCCTTCGGCAACCACCGGCTGGGCGAGGATCTTCTCCTCGTCGCTGGCCCCGGCGCCGATATCGGCACGCCAGGACTGGCGCAGGCTGTCGCCCAGGGCGAGGTGATGCATGGCATGGCTGGGATAGCCGCCGGCCTGCGGCCAGTCGGGATTATGCCACGGCTTGGGCAGCACCACCGGCGTTTCCGCCAGCTGCGGATCGGGGTCGAGCTGGCTGTCGAAGGCCAGCACGGAGATGCGCTCTCCCTGCGCCTTCGGCGGCGGATCGGCCTCGAACCATTCCGAGACGGTATCGCAGCCGGCCAGCAGGCTGGCCGAGACCGCGGCGATCAGGATTTTGCGATTCAGGAAAGCCATTTACTGGACCGGACCGCCAAGGGCTGCGAGCAATTCGGTGGCCCGGCCGCGCAGGCCGGCAGGCGCCAGGGCATCATCGGCGAGCGCCGTGAGCTGCTGCCGCGCGGCGTCGACGTTACCGGCCTTCAGATCGGCGATGGCCTGCAGTTCGCGGGCGTTGCCCGCCCAGGGGCTGTCGGCCGGAATGGCGGCAAGCCGCTGCTTCACGGCTTCGGCGTCCAGCGTCTCCAGCCCGTGGAAAGCGGCCATGTAGCGGGCGAGATCGCGGAACCGCGCCTCGGCGCCCGAGCTGGCGATCGCATCATAGGCGGCGATGGCGCCGGGGATGTCCTTGGCCTCGACGAGATTGGCGGCCTGCTGGAAGCGCGCCAGCAGGGCATAGCCTTCGCCCGCGCTGCCGGCCAGGCCGGCGAAGGCGGTCGCGGCTTCCGCCGGCTTGCCGGACTGGGCCAGGGTCAGGGCCGCATTGAAGGCCGCGGCATCGGCGGCCGCCTTCTCCGCCTTGTGGTTCTGCCAGAACTGCCATCCGGCCACCCCGACCAGCAGGACGACGACAAATCCGATGACGGCCGGAGACCAGCGCTTCCACAGCTTTTCCAGCCGTTCGCGCCGGACTTCCTCGTCAACTTCCTCGATGAAATTGGCCACACCCTGCTCCTCGACTCATGCGGGCGACGGACGCCGCGCCGCAAGGCGGCGTACATTATCCAAATCGCCGCCTGATGGCAAAGCCCGGCCGAAATTCCCGGTTATCAGTAACCTTTTGATAACTCATTGAGTCTTGGCAGGATTCGGAAAATCCCTTAGTCTCTGCGGCCACGAGTGACACGGTTCTGCCACACGTCTTAAGACGTCGGCATCTGGGGGGAGCTTCCCATGAATCCTATCTGGTTGGGACTGGCGGCACTGGCTGTATGCGCGGGACAGGTCATTGGCCTGGCCGACGCGGCCGCCCGGGAACCCAGGAAGCCGATGGCGTTGATCCCCTTCGAACAGGAGCGGGCCCAGGAACGCGGCGACCGCGTCCTGATCAATCTCAACGAAGACATCACCCGGGTCCCCGCCTTCCGGGTCGTGGAACTGCCGATCGTCGACGGCAAGATCGGCGAACATGCGCGCCTCGACGACGACGTCGAGATCTACTTCCCCTTCGGCCGGGTCGTGGTCGCCACCACGGAATTCCATAAATACCGCCCGGCGCTGCTCGCCAGCGCCGACCCGGGCGCCGGCGGCGAAGGTCTGCCCGATCCGGACTATGCGCGCGTGAAATCCTTCGACAAGCAGCTCGGCAAGCCCTGCGCCATCCAGATCCTGCCGAACGGCCACGAGGTCGAGATGCGGATCCGCCATGACCGTCTGATGTCGGTGGTGCACACCATGCCGGCGCGCCATGTCGGTCCGGAGTCCGAACAGCATCCCTCCTACCGCGTCGTCAGCGGCCTTGAGATGCGCTTCCTGGCGCTGAAGGAGCCGATGGCCGAGCCGCTCTATCGCCAGTGCATGAGCGCGAAGGGCCAGAAGGTCACCCAGAAGAACTGACCCGAGCCGGGCCGCCATGTCGCAGACCGACTGGCTCCAGCTCATCGCATTGCTGATGATGGGCGCGCTGATTCTGCCGGCCGTCCTGCGCCTGCCCTGGGCCAATCCGCGCATCCTGCTGTTCATCGCCGCCTGGCTCGGCATCTTCCTCGTCGTCAGCCTCGTCATCCGCTTCGCCGGATAGCCCGCCTGCTCACCCGGCGGTAACCGGCGCGTTGCGCATCCCGCCGGTACCTTCACGGGAATTTTTGTCGCCAAAGCGGCCGAACGCCCCAATTATCCTCCGCGTCTATGGGCAACGCGGCGAATGCCGCACTCGGAGGAAAACACCCAATGAATGCCGACATTCTGAGCCTGGTCCCGAAGGTCGATTTCACCCGCCGCGGCTTTGTCAAAACCGGTCTGATCACCGGCTTCACCGTTGCCGCCGGCCCGGTCATCGCGCAGTCCGCCATCACCACCGACACCAACGGCCTCACCGCCGGCGAAGTCAAAGTGCCGGTGCCGGGCGGCGAGATGGCGGCCTATCGCGCCATGCCCGCCCAGGGCGGCCCCTTCCCGACCATCCTGGTGATCCAGGAGATCTTCGGCGTGCACGAATACATCAAGGACACCTGCCGCCGCTTCGCCAAGGAGGGCTATCTCGCCATTGCGCCCGATCTCTACATGCGTCAGGGCGACATGAGCAAGGTGACCGACATGCAGGGCGCGATCGCCATCGCCGGCCAGGTGCCGGATGCGCAGGTCATGGCCGATCTCGACGCCATGGCCAACTGGGCCAAGAGCAACCGCGGCCATGCCGAGAAGCTCGGCATCACCGGCTTCTGCTGGGGCGGGCGCATCACCTGGCTCTATGCGGCGCACAACCCGAATGTCAAAGCGGGTGTCGCCTGGTACGGCCGTCTGGTCGGCCAGTCCAACGAGCGCACGCCCAAGCATCCGGTCGATCTGGCCGGAGACCTGAAGGCGCCGGTGCTCGGCCTCTACGGCAGCGCCGACCAGGGCATCCCGCTGGATACGGTCGAGCAGATGAAGAAGGCTGCGGCCGATGCCGGCAAGAAGGTCGAGTTCCACGTCTACGACGGCGCGCCGCATGCCTTCCATGCCGATTACCGGCCGAGCTACCGCAAGGAAGCCGCCGAGGACGGCTGGAAGCGCGCGCTGGCCTGGTTCCGGCAGCACGGCGTCGCCTAAGCCGGGCATCGCCTGTTTCACAAAGCCGGCGCGGGCCAGCCCTGCGCCGGCTTTTTCCTGCATGCTAGGATGCGCGCCTCAACCGGAGAGTCGCCGATGCTGCTTGTTCCCACCTATGCCGCCGCCAGCAGGATCGAGGGCGTCGGCCTGTTTGCCGCCGCGCCCATCCGAAAGGGAACGCTGATCTGGCGCTTCGAGCCGGGTTTCGACCGCATCATTCCGCAGGATGAATTCGAACGGCTGCCCGAGGTCGCGCGCGCCTTCGTCGACCGCTACGGCTATGTCACGCCGCAGATTCCCGGCGGCTGGGTGGTCAGCCTCGACAACACCCGCTTCATCAATCACAGCCCGACGCCGAACACCGACAACACCACGCCGGAAACCTACGCCGCGCGCGACATCGCGAAGGACGAGGAGATCACCTGCGATTACGGCGAGTTCTGCGAGAGCTTCGAGCTCTCCTAGCTGCAATAAAGAATGGAGGCGGAAACGGTTCCTGCGTCGGCCGTGATCCGAGAATCCCGTTCTTCACAGGCGGAAACAGGATGGCCGGGACAAGCCCGGCCATGACAACAATCGGGCAGGCTTACAGCCGTTCCTTCAGCTGGCTCGAGGCCTTGAAGCGTACCGACTTGGATGCCGGGATCTTGATCGTCTCGCCGGTCTGCGGGTTGCGGCCTTTGCGGGCGGCGCGGCGCGTGACCTTGAAGGTGCCAAAGCCGACGATGGTGAAGCCGCCTTCCTTCTTCATCGCCTTCGCCATCGCATCGAAGATCGCGTCCACCGCCGTGCCGGCCGCCGCCTTGGTGCAGCCCGCATTCTCGCGCACGATCTCGACCAAATCCGCCTTGTTCATCCGAACCCCCTGAAGCAAACAGTGACATGTCCCGCAGAGAATCGGGCGACCCGCTGCGAGCCGATGCAGTTACCATATCGGGACCGGCGGGCAAACACGGGCGGCCGATTCGCCGCCTGCGGTTTTCACCGAGGCGGTCCTTCCGCGGAGCAGCCCGGTCTTTTGACCTAAATCAAAGCGCGACGCGCACGACGGGAGGAATCTGGAAGCCTTCTACGAGACCGGAGGAAAAAAGAAAAAAATGTCTTCCGCAGAACAGATCTTCCTGATCGGCATCCTCGCCGCCTTTTCGCTCTTCGCCGTCGTCCTGGCCTTTGCCGCCAGGACCTCGCCGTTCCGCCGGGACGACAACTAGAGCAGCGCTTCAGCCAGCTCGCGGCGCAGGGCACCTTCCGTTACCAGCGCCTTGGCGGCGGCCAGATCCGGCGCCAGCCAGCGGTCATCGGCCATGAATGCGACCTGGCCGCGCAGCAGGCTGTGCGCCTTCTGCAGCCGCGGCGAGGTCGCGAGCGGCTTGCGCATGTCCACGCCCTGGGCGGCGCAGAGATATTCGATCGCCACGATGCCGGCGGCGTTCTCCGCCATGGCCAGCAGGCGATGCGCGCCATGGGTCGCCATCGAGACGTGATCTTCCTGGTTCGCGGAGGTCGGTATCGTGTCGATACTCGCCGGATGCGCGCGCTGCTTGTTCTCCGACGCCAGCGCGGCGGCCGTCACCTGCGCGATCATGAAGCCGGAATTGATGCCGGGATTGGGCGCGAGGAAGGCCGGCAGGCCACTGAGCACCGGATCCACCAGCAGGGCGATGCGGCGTTCCGAAAGATTGCCGGTCTCGGCCAGCGCCAGCGCGATGATATCCGCCGCGAAGGCGACCGGCTCGGCGTGGAAGTTGCCGCCGGAGAGAATCTCGCCGGTTTCGGCGAACACGAGCGGATTGTCGGTGACCCCGTTCGCCTCGCGCTCGAGCGTCGCGGCCGCCTGACGCAGCAGGTCTAGCGCCGCGCCCATCACCTGCGGCTGGCAGCGGAGCGAATACGGATCCTGCACGCGCGGGTCGTTGCTGCGATGGGAAGCGCGGATGCCGGAGTCGGCCAGCAGCGTGCGCAGAATCCGCGCCACATCGATCTGGCCGGGCTGGCGCCGCGCTTCGTGAATGCGCGGATCGAAGGGCGTGTCGCTGCCGGCCGCGGCATCGACGCTCAGCGCACCCGTCAGCAGCGCCGCAGCGAACACATCCTCGGCGGCGAACAGGCCGGCCAGCGCCAAAGCCGTCGAAACCTGCGTGCCGTTCAGCAGGGCAAGGCCTTCCTTCGGCCCGAGCTGCAGCGGCTGCAATCCGGCCCTCGCCAGTCCTTCGCGGGCATCGATTTCCGCGCCGTCGATGCGCAGCCTGCCCTCGCCGATCAGCGGCAGCGAAAGATGCGCCAGCGGCGCGAGGTCGCCCGAGGCGCCGACGGACCCCTGCGCGGGAATGCAGGGAAGCGCATCGGCATTGAGCAGCGCGCAGAGCGCTTCGATCACTTCCCAGCGCACGCCCGACAGGCCCTGCGCCAGCGCGTTGATCTTCAGCACCAGAATGAGGCGGACGATGGAATCGGGCAGCAGCGGGCCGGTGCCGACGGCGTGGCTCAGCACCAGCCGGCGCTGCAGCTCCGTCACCTGCTCGGGCGCGACGCGCTCGCGCGCCAGTTTGCCGAAGCCGGTATTGACGCCGTAAACCGCCTCGCTCTGTGCCGCGGCCCTGCCTATTGTCTGCGCAGACTGCTCAACGGCGCGGCGCGCGTGGTCGTCGACAACCACCTGCACGCGACCGCCGCGGCAGATCTGCGCGAGATCGGCAAGGGCGACGCGACCGGGAACCAGGTGCCAGGGCATGCTGCCCTCCTTCTTTCGGCGTGGGAGCAGGCTAAGCCGCGCCGGTCAGGTTGTCTATACATGATTATTTGACTTGCCGCCGGATGGGCCGCGGCCTTAAATGCTGGCCGGAAGCTTTGCCCATCGCGGGCCGGGCGATTGCAACTCGGGGGAGTTGGCCATGACCATGAAAATCATCACGGGCGCCATCGGCGCCGCGGCTCTGCTGTTCGCCGGATCGGCCGCCGCGCAGGACAAGATCGTGCTCGGCATGAGCGGCTGGACCGGCTTCGCGCCGCTGTCGCTGGCCGCCGAGGCCGGCCTGTTCAAGAAGCATGGCGTGGATGTCGAGATCAAGTTCATCCCGCAGAAGGAGCGTCACCTGACGGTCGCCTCCGGCTCCACCCAGGCGGTCGCCACCACGGTCGACACCTTCGTGGCCTGGACCTCGGCCGGCATTCCGCTGACCCAGGTGCTGCTGCTCGACAAGTCGAAGGGCGGCGACGGCCTCGCGGTGCGCAGCCAGTACAACAAGATCACCGACCTGAAGGGCAAGACCATCGCGGTCGACGGTGCCGGCACCACGCCGCACTTCACCCTGATGGTGTTCATGAAGCGCAACGGCATGAGCGTGAAGGACGTGCAGTATGCGACGCTCGGCCCGGGCCCGGCCGCGCAGGCCTTCGTTGCCGGCCAGTACGATGCCGCGCTGACCTACGAGCCGTACCTGTCGCAGGTGCGCAATGCGCCGAACGCGGGCAAGATCATCCTCACCACGCTGGATTATCCCTGCGTCGTCGACATGGTCGCCTTCCAGCCCGACTTCATCAAGAAGAACCCCAAGATCGTGCAGGGCGTGGTCAACGGCTTCTTCGACGCGCTGGAGATGATCAAGCGCGAGCCGGACAAGTCCTATGAGATCATGGGCAGCAAGGTGAAGCAGAGCGGCGCCGACTTCGCCAAGTCGGCCTCCTACATCGCCTGGCAGGACAAGGCCGCGAACCAGGCCTATTTCAAGGGCGAGCTGCAGGCCTTCATGAAGGAAGCCGCCGAAATCCAGCTCGAGGCCGGCGTGATCAAGAAGATCCCCGATCTCGGGCCCATGGTTGACGACAGCTTCATCAAGTAAAGCCCGTGTTCGAACCTCTGCAACCCGTGTCCCCGGGACGGCGTACCGTCCTGGGGATTCTGTTTTTCGTGCTGTTCTTTGCCGTCTGGGGTGGCATCACCCTGGGCGGCATCGTGCCGCCGCTGTTCCTCGCCGATCCGCTCAAGGCGCTGCAGTCCGGCATCACGCTGTTCACCGAGCACGGCTTCATCGTCGATGTCGGGCTCACCATCTGGCGCGTGGTCGGCGGCTTCATTATCGCCGCGATCTTCGCCGTGCCGCTCGGCATCCTGATGGGCGCCTTCAAGGGCGTCGAAGCCTTCTTCGAACCCTTCGTGTCCTTCGCGCGCTACCTTCCCGCCTCCGCCTTCATCCCGCTGCTCATCCTCTGGGCCGGCATCGGCGAGACGCAGAAGCTCAGCGTCATCATCATCGGCTCAGTCTTCCAGATCATCCTGATGGTCGCCGTCACCGTCGGCGGCAGCCGGCTCGACCTCGTGGAGGCCTCCAAGACGCTGGGCGCCCGCCGCTCGGGCATCGTGCTGCGCGTACTGCTGCCCGGCGCCGCGCCGCAGATTGCCGAGATCCTGCGCCTCGTGCTCGGCTGGGCCTGGACCTATGTCATCGTCGCCGAGCTGATCGGTGCCCAGAGCGGCATCGGCCACATGATCATGGACAGCCAGCGCCTGCTCGATACCGGGCAGATGATCTTCGGCATCTTCATCATCGGACTGATCGGCCTGATCTCCGACTTCCTGTTCAAGAAGGCCAACCAGCGCCTCTTTCCCTGGTATTTCATCAAGTGACCAAGCTTCGCATCGATAACGTCAGCCGGGTGTTTCCGGGCGTGCGCGGGTCCGAGCCGACCCGCGCACTCGAGCCGGTCTCGCTGGATGTCGCCGACAACGACTTCATCACCATCCTCGGGCCATCGGGTTGCGGCAAGTCCACTCTCCTGCGCATCGTCGCCGGGCTGGACCAGCCGACCACCGGCAGCGTCCTGCTGGAGGGCCAGCCGGTCAGCCAGCCGGGACCGGACCGCGGCATGGTGTTCCAGTCCTACACCCTGTTTCCCTGGCTGACGGTGCGGGAAAACATCTGCTTCGGCCTGCGCGAGAAGAAGGTGCCGGACGCCGAACAGCGCGAGATCTCCGACCGCTTCATCGAGCAGGTCGGCCTGCGCGGCTTCGAGAACCACTACCCGAAGCAGCTCTCCGGCGGCATGCAGCAGCGCACGGCGCTGGCCCGCGCGCTGGCCAACGATCCGAAGATCCTGCTGCTGGACGAGCCGTTCGGCGCGCTGGACAACCAGACCCGCGCGCTGATGCAGGAGCTGCTGCTCGGCATCTGGGAAGCGTCGCGCAAGACCGTGCTCTTCGTCACCCACGACATCGACGAGGCGATCTTCATGGCCAACCGCGTGCTGGTCATGACCGCCCGCCCCGGCCGGGTGAAATGCGACATCACCATCGACCTGCCGCATCCGCGCCACTACACGATGAAGACGACGCCCGAGTTCGCCGCCTACAAGGCGCGGCTGACGGAAGAGATCCGCGTGGAATCGATCCGTGCCGCCGAGCTTGAACATTAGGGACTACCGCGCGGAAGACCGTGACGCGCTGATCGCGCTGTGGCAGGCCTGCGACCTGACGCGGCCGTGGAACGATCCCGCCACCGACATCGCCTTCTGCGTCTCCCGGCCGGAATCCACCATCCTGGTGGGCGAGCAGAACGGCAAGGTTGTCGCCTCCGTGATGACCGGCCATGACGGCCATCGCGGCTGGCTCTATTACCTCGCCGTGGAGCCGTCGCTTCAGAAGTCCGGCCTCGGCCGCCGCATGGTGGAGGCCGCCGAGGCGTGGCTGAAGGCCCGCGGCGTCCCCAAAGTCATGCTGATGGTGCGGCCGGAAAACGGGAAGGTCCGCGCCTTCTACGACGCACTGGGCTACGAGGAAGAGCCGCGCGTCATCTTCGCAAAACGGCTGGACGGGAAATAGCTATTTGCCGAGCGCCGCCGCGTAAGCCTCCGGCCTGAAGCCGGCCAGCGGCTTGCCCTTGCCCGTTTCCAGGATCGGCCGCTTGATCATCGAGGGCTGCGCCAGCATCAGGGCGATGGCCTTCTTCTCGGTCAGATTCTCGCGGTCGGCCTCAGGCAGCCTGCGGAAGGTGGTGCCGGCGCGGTTCAGCACCGTCTCCCAGCCCAGCGCCTGGCACCAGGCTTCCAGCTTCGCGCGGTCGGCGCCTTCCTTCCTGTAGTCGTGGAAGTCATAGGCGATGCCATGCTCGTCCAGCCAGGTGAAGGCCTTCTTCATGGTGTCGCAGTTCCTGATGCCGTAAATCCGGATGGTTCTAGTCGCCATGATCCGCTGACGTCCTGTTGAATCCTGTCGGGCGGACTTCCTGATCCGCGATGCCCCGTTCGATCACCGGCTCGAGCGGCCGTCCGGCATGCAGCAGCCACCGCCCGCGCGGATGATACATGGTCTGGCCGTGAAGGCTATGGACCAGCACCAGTTCCCGCACCGTCCAGGAGATCGGCTCCACCGGCTGCTCCGGCAGATCGTGATCGCCATAGAGCAGCGTGACATGCGGATGGAGGGCCGGGCTGGTGCTGTGACGGAAGCCCGCTCCCGCCACGGCCCGCCGTACCTTGTCCTGAAACATCTCCAGCCCGGCGGTGCCCTCGCCGCCGCACAGCACCAGCGGCCGGTGGCCGGCCCGGCCCGAGAAACTCTTCACGCGGTCGAACATGACCGTGAAAGGCCGTGCGGTGATGCCAGCCACGGCCTCGCGCAGCTGCGCGAGCAGGCCGGGCGGCAGGCCATAGTAATTGCCGACCAGACAGAGCGAGACATGGAACCGCTCCCTGCGCAGCGGCAGGCCGCGAATGCGATGGCGGGCGCGCAGCCCGAACGCCAGCCGCGCGATCCGCTCGGCAGCCGCCCGATCCGGGAAGGCCGCAAAGAAGAGCCGGTCGACGGACTGCGCCGCCATTTCACGCCGCCTGCTGCCGGCCCTGCTGGTACTGCAGGAGACGCTCGCCGATATCGCCCATCAGGTCGACCAGCGTCTTCAGGCGACGGCCTTCCTCGGTGAGGCTGTATTCCACTTTCGGCGGCACTTCCGGATAGATGGTGCGCTTCACCAGGCCGACCTGTTCCAGCGCACGCAGATCCAGCGTCAGCATGCGCTGCGAGATGTTCGGCATGGCGCGGCGCAGATCGCTGAACCGCATCGGCCCGTCCAGCAGGTAGTAGATCAGCACGATGCGCCAGCGGCCGCCGAGAATGCGCATCGCCTCTTCCAGCGGGCAGCCCGAAACGCTCTCCTTCATCGCAGATCCCTCGGTATAATTTTTGTGGCAGCGTAACAAAATAGTGCTGTCTTCCCAAAAGAAAGACGCCTCTCCATGTTCTGCGGCGTCAACCATTACTGCAGGGACAGGACCATGGAACCAGTGCTTTTCTACGGCGTGCCGCAGGGCTGCTCGTTCGGATCGATCGTCGCGCTCGAATGGCTGGGACAGCCCTACCGGCTCTGCCGCATCAACATGCCCGAAGACATGCAGGGCGATCTCTACGCTCGCATCAATACCGTGCGCGAGACTCCGGCGCTGCTGCTGGAAGACGGCACGACGCTGAGCGAGAGCGCCGCCATCCTGCACTACATCGCCGCGCGCGATCTCTCGAAAGGTCTCGGCTTCGCGCAGGGCACGCGGGATCATGACCGGCTGAACCAGGTGCTGGCCTTCCTCAACACAACCTACTTCTCCGCCTTCAGCCCGCTCTGGCGCGCCTACGAGATGGAGGAAAACCCACCGGTACAGAGCGTGCTGCGCGAGGTCGGCCGCGAGGATGTGCGCAAGGCGCATGGACATCTGGAGGCCATGCTGGAAGGCCGCGAATGGCTTGCCGGCAGTCGCCGCACGGTGGCGGATGCCTACTTCATCGGCCTGTCGCGCTGGGCCACCTACCACAGGGCCGTGGCGCTGCAGGACTACCCGAACATCTGGCGCCTGGTGCGGAAGCTGGAAGCTGATCCGGCCGTCGCCTTCGCCCATGCCATCGAGGCGGGCAGGCCGGCGACATCCTCCGGCGGCTTCCGTGGCCATGTCACGCTCGAGGAGCTGAGCCCGAAGCTCGCCGCATGAGCTAGCCCGCCTCGCGCGACAGCCGGTCGAGATGCTGCCGGATATGGGCGGCCTCGGCCGGCGTATGGGCCAGCGCGATGGCCTGGTCGAAGGCGCGGCGCGCCTCGTCGGCCCGGCCGAGCTGCTGCAGCAGCGCGCCCTTCAGGCCGTGAAAATGGAAGTAGCCCGACAGCCGCTCGGCCAGCGGCGCGATCATCTCGAGCGCCGCCTCGGGGCCGCGCAGCTTCATCACCGCGACGGCGCGGTTGAGCGTGATCACCGGCGAGGGCTGCATCCGCTCCAGCGCCGCATAGAGCTGATCGATCCCTGCCCAGTCGGTTTCGGCCGCTGATGGCGCCTGGGCATGCAGGCCGGCGATGGCGGCCTGTATCTGGTAGACGCCCGGACGGCGATGCCGCACCGCCTTGTCGATCAGCGCCAGCCCCTCGGCGATCAGATCCGGGTCCCACAGGCTGCGATCCTGGTCCTCGAGCAGGATGATGGCGCCGTGCTCGTCGAGCCGCGCCTTCGCACGGGCATGCTGCAGCAGCATCAGTGCGGTGAGACCCATGATCTCCGGCTCGGCCGGATAGAGCCGCAGCAGCAGCCGCGAAAGCCGGATCGCCTCCTCGCAGAGCGCGATGCGGATATGCGCCGCGCCGCCGCTGGCGGAATAGCCCTCGTTGAACAGGAGGTAGAGCATCGCCGCCACCGCCGCCACGCGCTCGGCGCGCTCGGCCGACCCCGGCGCCTCGAAAGGCACGCCGGCCTGCTCGATGCGGCGCTTGGCACGGGTGATGCGCTGCTCCATCGCCGCCTCGCCGACCAGGAAGGCGCGCGCGATCTCGGGCACGGTGAGGCCGGAGACGATGCGCAGCGCCAGCGCGATCTGCTGCGTCGCCGGCAGATCCGGATGGCAGCAGATGAACAGCAGCCGCAGCACGTCGTCGCGGTAGCGCGACTGGTCCAGCCGCTCGGCCGCGTCGCTTTCGGCATCATCGGTGTCGGAGATCGCCGCCTCGTCGGGCAGTTCGACGTTGCGGCTGCGTTTGCGCAGGTCGTCGAGCCCTGCATTGCGGCCGACGAAGACCAGCCAGGCGACGGGATCGCGCGGCGGACCGTTCTGCGGCCAGTGTTTCAGCGCCCGCAGGCAGGCTTCCTGGAAGGCTTCCTCGGCGCGGTCGAGATCGCGGAAATAGCGCAGCAGGGCTGCGATCGCCTGGGGCCGCGCGCCGCGGAGCGCCGTGTCGATCCAGGCGAGGTCCGTCATAGCGAGAGCGGCGTGCCCGGGCGGAAGACCCGCAGCGGACGGATTTCGAAACTGCCGCGCAGTTCGCTGCCATGCAGCTCGGTGGCGAAGGCAATCACCTCGTCGAGGCTGTCGGCCTCCACGACATAGAAACCGAGCAGCTGTTCCTTCGTCTCGGCGAAGGGGCCGTCCAGCACCACCGGCTCGCCCGCGCCGAAGCGCAGCGTGGTGGCCGCCGTGGTCGGCATCAGGCGGGCGACGGCGCCGAGTTTGCCCTTCGCCGCCAGTTTCTCCTGCACCTTCATGCGGTGGCCCAGCACCGCCTCTTCGGTTTCCCTCGGCCAGGCCTCGACCGCAGCCTCGTCGTTGTAGCAGAGGATGGCATAGAGCATGGGGCGCCTGTTCGTCTTCATGACCGGAGGACGGGCGAGCATGCCCGATCCCGACAGGGGCGCAAGGATTTTATCGCGCTGCCGATCCGCGGCGCATTCGCCGCACATG
>Ga0079224_100002595_pt1 | contig 22102 bp, 17 predicted proteins | sample Stecom2015_FD_80414 | JGI IMG/M metagenome (GOLD analysis project Ga0079224, IMG submission 80414) | Agricultural soil microbial communities from Utah to study Nitrogen management - Steer compost 2015 | ecosystem: Environmental > Terrestrial > Soil > Agricultural land | place: USA: Utah...
CGGGTCACGGGCGAGGAACACCTCCTCACCGACAGGGGACAGCGGATCCGCGACGTGCGCCTGGGACCGGATGGGCTCCTGTACATCGTCACGGACGAACGCAACGGCGGATTGTGGAGGATCTGACATGCGGACCATGTTCTATTGTCTAATGTTGCTCCCAACGCCCATGGGAGATGTGGAAAATCGCGGAGGGCACAAGCAGATCGCACTGGGCCGTAAGATGAATGGAAGCACGGGTTTCCGCGGGTCTGTCACCGGTCGCGATCACCCCTCCTGGGCATGAAGTAACGCGCCGTTCACATTCCTGGAGCGGACAACTCTAGACATTGGAACCCGGTCCGCGTTGGGCGGGTACGTCACTGCTTTGGTTACACATGTCGTGTGCGGAGGAGGAGCGATGGGGATCAGCAGTCGCTTCGCCGTGGCGGTTCATGTCCTCACGCTGCTCGAAGCGAGTGGGGGTGAGCCGGTCACCTCCTCGCGCATCGCCGTGAGTGCGAATACGAATCCGGTCGTGATCCGCCGTCTGCTCTGCATGCTGTCGCGCGCGGGTCTGACCGCGTCCCGCCTCGGAGCGGGAGGCGGATCGCTGCTGGCGCGGCCTGCCTCGGAAATCACGCTGCTGGATGTCTACCGTGCGGTGGAGGCCGGGGATCTCTTCGCGATGCACAGCGAGCGACCCGATCCCCGGTGCCCGATCGGGTGCCACATCCAGAAGGCGTTGGGGGCGGCGACGGGTGCCGCGGAGCGCGCCCTGGAGGGCGTGCTGGCGGAGCGTACGATCGCCGATGTCCTCGCCGAGGTGGAAGCGACAGCGGCGCGGGGCGAGGCGGCGGAGGTTCGGCCGGGTTGAGCGGCTCGTCGAAGCCGTCGTTTGTTGTTGTGTCGGCAGTGCATTCACTGTGACGTCCCGGTATCGGGCAGAATGAGCAAGGAGGGAAGAGGGTATGGCGGCTTCATCCCTATCGGTGCGATCTGAATCCGGCACGGACCGGACGGTGGAGGCTCGATCTGGCGTTTTCTCGGCGTTGGGGCCCGCGGCGCATGTGATCCTGCGAGTCGGCGCGGGGTTGCTCTTCCTACAGCATGGAGGGCAGAAGCTCTTCGGGTGGTTCGGCGGTTTCGGCGGGCAGCCGGGGGCGACGGCGGATCTGTTCTCCCTGATGGGGCTGGCGGGCGTGCTGGAGTTCTTCGGCGGGCTGCTCATCGCGATCGGTTTGCTCACGCGGCCGGTCGGCCTGCTCCTGGCGCTCCAGATGGTGGTCGCCCACTTCATGGCGCATCAGCCTCAGGGCGGCTTCCCGATCCAGAACAAGGGTGAACTGGCGCTCTTCTACGCGCTCACGTTCTTCTTCTTCTTCGCGAACGGGGCCGGGTGTGCGAGTGTGGACGCCTGGATCGCCGGTCGCCGCAGGGGCTGAGGCGCTCGATGTCGTCGTTGTTCACGCCGATCCGGCTCCGGGACGTCGTCCTTCGGAACCGGATCGGCGTCTCGCCGATGTGCCAGTACTCGAGCATTGACGGCTTCGCGAACGACTGGCATCTCGTCCACCTCGGCGGGCTCGCGGTCGGCGGCGCGGGGCTGGTGCTCTCGGAAGCGACCGCGGTCGAGCCCGAGGGCCGGATCAGTCCGCAGGACCTCGGGATCTGGGACGATGCCCATGTGCCGTTCCTGAGGCGGATCACGGACTTCGTGCACGCGCAGGGCGCGGTCGCGGGGATCCAGCTCGCACATGCGGGCCGGAAGGCGAGCACGCGCCGGCCGTGGGAGGGGCGCGGTGCGGTCCCGCCGGAGGCGGGCGGATGGACGGAGGTCTGGGCGCCGAGCGCGATCCCGTTCTCGGAGTCGTATCCCATGCCTCGCGGACTGGACGAGGCAGGTATCCGACGGGTCGTGGACGCTTTCCGGTCCGCCGCGCGACGCGCGCTCGATGCCGGGTTCCGGGTGGTCGAGGTCCACGCGGCGCATGGCTACCTGCTCCACGAGTTCCTCTCGCCGCTCTCGAACCGTCGTACGGATCGCTACGGTGGTTCGTTCGAGGGCCGGACCCGCTTTCCTCTCGAGGTCGTTGCCGCGGTTCGGGAAGTCTGGCCGGAGCGGCTTCCGCTCCTCGTCCGGATCTCGGCGACGGATTGGGTTGACGGGGGCTGGGACATCGAGCAATCGATCGAGTTCGCCCGGATCCTCGAGGAAGGGTCCGGCGTCGACGTGATCGACTGCTCTTCGGGCGGACTGGTCCCCGGCGCGCGGATCCCGGTCGGGCCGGGGTACCAGGTCGGGTTCGCCGAGCGGATCCGGCGCGAGGCGGATGTTCGGACCGCTGCGGTCGGGTTGATCACGGAGCCCGAGCAGGCGGACGAAATCGTGCGGGAAGGTCGGGCGGACCTGGTTTTCCTGGCGCGTGAGCTCCTTCGCCAGCCGCATTGGCCGCTCCTGGCCGCGGCGAGGCTGGGCGTTGACGTCGCCTGGCCCCCGCAGTACGAGCGGGCGCGGCCCGCGGGTTGAGGCAGGCGACGACGGGCTCCCCGCGACGACCAGCTTCCCGAGACCTTCACCCGCGAGCCCTGCCCGCGCGGTCCAGCGCCGGCTCAGCCCGACCCGCGCCGCCCGCCGCCAGATCCGCCCAGCCCGTCGAACGCGAGTCGTCGGACGACGCCCAGGAGCACGTTGGCGCCGGTCACGAGGTCCTCGGGCGACGTGTGTTCGCGCGGGCTGTGGCTGATGCCACCCTCGCTGGGCACGAAGATCATCGCCGTCGGCGCGATGCGCGCGATCATCTGGGCGTCGTGTCCCGCGCCCGAGGTCATCCGCCGCGCGCGTACGCCGAGCTCGGCAGCGGCCTCTTCGATCCGTGCGACGATGCGCTCGTCGAACTCGACGGGTGAGAAGCGGGCGAGGCGCTCGACCTCGATGCCGACACCGAGCTCGTCGGCGATCCTCGCCATGAAGTCCGCGAGCGCGGCCTCGGCGCTCCGGAGCCGGACCTCGTCGGCGTCACGGAGATCGACGGTCAGCGTCGCCTCCGCCGGGATGATGTTGATCGCGTTCGGCTCGAACGCCATGCTGCCGACGGTCGCGACGGTGCTGCCGTTCGACGCGTGGGCGAGATCGTGCAGGAACGTCACGATCCGGGCGGCGGCGTAGCCGGCGTCGCGGCGGAGGCGCATCGGCGTCGTCCCCGCATGGTTGGCCTCGCCCCGGATCGTCACCCTCTGCCACGAGATGCCCTGGAGCCTTTCGACCGCGCCGATCGGGATCCCGTCGCCCGCGAGGATCGGGCCCTGCTCGATGTGCAGCTCGATGAAGGCGTAGGGGCGGATCGTGCCGGGCTCGAGGGGGCCGGCGTAGCCGATCCGCCTCAGCTCGTCGCCGAGCGTCGAGCCATCGGTGCCGACCGTCGCGAGCGCCTCCTCGAGCGCGAGTCCCCCCGCGTGGACGAGAGAGCCCATCATGTCCGGCGTGTAGCGCACGCCTTCCTCGTTGGTGAACGCCGCGACCGTGATCGGCCTCACCGGCGTGGCGCCCGCGTCCCGCAACGTTTCCACCACCTCGAGCCCGGCCAGGACGCCGTAGGCGCCGTCGTAGATCCCGGCATCGACCACGGTGTCGAGGTGCGAGCCGATCATGACCGGCGCGTCGCCCGCGTCGCCGCCCCAGGTGCCGAAGATGTTGCCAATGGCGTCGACTTCGACGATCATTCCCGCCTCTTTCATCCAGGCGACGACCGCGTCGCGGCCTTCCCGGTCGGAGTCGGTGAGCGCGAGCCGCATGAGGGCGCCCTCGGGCGTGCGCCCGATGCGGCCGAGGGCGCGGATCCGGCCGAGGAGACGTTCGGAATCGATCATGCTACCGGACCAGGTTCCAATGTCTAGAGTTGTCCGCTTCGGATATGTAGATGGCGCGTTGGGACATGAGATCCGGGCCTGGTCGTGGGCCTGGCCGCGAGGCGTGGCAGATTCGTCACTCGAGCTGTATGGTACGTCTCTCGTCCCCGCCGCCGTTTTGGTTCGTGGCCGGCCGCTTCCGCGGTCGGCATAGCAATTCGTAGCAACATTAGACAATGGAACCTGGTCCGCAAAGGGTAGCGCTGGCGACGTGTGGGCGTCTGCCTCGGCTGGCCGAGGATGACCGCCTGCTCCTGGACCCACTCGAACGCCTCGGGGTGCGTGCCGAGCCCGTGGTGTGGGATCCAGTGGGTGTGGATTGGGGGGTGTACGACGCCGTCGTCATCCGGTCCTGCTGGGACTATTACCATCGTATGGAGGAGTTCCTCGACTGGGTCGGGTCGCTGGAGTCACGGGGCGTGGCGCTCTGGAACTCGCCCGCGGTCGTGCGGTGGAACGCGAACAAGGCGTATCTCCGGGAGGTGGAGTCGGCCGGGGTCCCGATCGTTCCGACGCGGTGGGTCGATGCGGCGTCGGTCGGGACGCTCGCGGCACTTCTCGAGGAGGAGGGGTGGGACGAGGCCGTCGTGAAGCCGACGGTCTCGGCGGCGGCGTACGAGACGTGGCGCACGTCGCGTTCGCGGGCGGGGGAGGACGAGGCGAGGTTCCGTGCGCTGGTGGCGCGTCGCCCGGTCATGGTCCAGCCGTTCGTCCGGGAGGTGGTCGACGAGGGCGAGTGGTCGCTGATCTTCTTCGGCGGGTGTTTCAGCCACGCCGTGTTGAAGCGTCCGCGCCCGGGCGATTTCCGTGTGCAGGTCGAGCATGGCGGGACGGAGGAGGCGGCGGAGCCCGACCGGTCGCTGGTCGCGGCGGCGCGTGCGGCGCTCGAGCCGGTCCCGGGCACGTGGCTCTATGCGCGGGTGGACGGGTGTGTGGTCGACGGGCGCTTTCGCGTCATGGAGCTCGAGTTGCTGGAGCCGTCGCTCTTCCTCGGGCTGGCGCCCTCTGCGGCCGACCGTTTCGCGCGGGCGATCGCGGCGGTGTTGTAGAGAGCGATCCGCTCAGAGGGGGAGCCAGAGGGTGAAGGTCGACCCCTGGCCGACCTCGCTGCGGACGGTGATGTCGCCGTCGAGCGTCCTTGCGATCCGTCGGCTGATCGCGAGTCCGACGCCTGCGCTCCGTTCCGTTGTCGGTCGCTCGGCGCGTCCGAACTCCTGGAAGATCAGCTCCTGGTCCTTCTCGGGGATCCCGGGTCCGGTATCGGAGACGTCCACGGCGATCCAGCGTCCCGGCCCCGGCGCCTGCGCCGGTCCCGGGGGACCGGTCCGTCCCTCCCTCCGGGCCTCTGCATGCGGGTCCTCTTGGAGGACGCCGGGCTCGGGCCCCTTCCGCCCCTGACGTTTCTCGCGCCGCGCCTCTGCGCGCGCCTCCTCCCTGACCTCGGCCCGAACGGTGATCCCTCCGTGTTTCGTGTACTTGACGGCGTTCGAGAGGAGGTTCCCGAGGATCTGTCGGATCCGGCTGCGGTCGGACCGGATCCTGGGCAGGTCCCGACGGATCTCGACGGTCAGGTCGAGGCCGGCCGCTTCGGCGCGGGCCCGGTGTTCCTCGGCCGTTTCCCGTGCCGCCTGGCCGACGTCCGTCGGTTCCCGTTCGATCTCGACCTCTTCGGTCTCCGTGCGTGCGATGTCCAGCAGGTCCGCGATGAGGTCGAGGGCCGCGCCGATCGAGCGTCGTGCACGCGTAACGCTCTCCTGTTGCTTGTCCGATAGTTGCCCATCGACGATCCCCTGTTCGAGGAGCTGGAGCTGGCCGTCAGCGGCGCCGAGCGGATTCTTCACGTCGTGGGAGAAGCCGCGCATGAGGCGGGACCGGCTCTCGGTCACGCGCTCGAGTTCGGCGCGCCGCCGGTCGGCCTCGGCGCGTGCCTCCTTCTCGCGCTCCAGGGACCGGCTCCGCTCGGACTCCGTCCTCCGCAGCTCGATCGCCTGGCCGAGGATGTTGGCGACGGACTGGAGGAAGAAGACGTCGTCGCCGCTGAACTCCCGCGGCTCCGTCGTGTGGGCGCCGAGCGCGCCCCATGGGCGCTCCCGGCCCTGGATGACGACGCTGATCCCGCTCACGACCCCGTGGCGCTCGAGGAGCCACGAGGGTCCGAACCGTGTTTCGGTCCTGAGGTCCCGCACGATGACCGGCTCGGCGGAGAGCAGGGTGTAGCCGGCCATGGATCCCTTGCCGTAGCCGATCCGTGCGCGTCCCACGAGACCGTTCTCCCAACCGGTCCCGGCCCTGAGGAGCAGATCCTGTTCGGCGGCGAGGAGCTGGAGGAGTTCGACGAGCGGGGCGTCGAGGCGGGAGGCGACGAGGTCGACGGCTGCTGCGAAGAGCGCATCGAGGTCGGTCTCGACGAGTGCGCGCTGGCCGAGGTCGGCCAGGGCATCGAGCTGCCGGACCCGGGTCGCGATCTCCTCCTCGGCGCGTTTCCGTTCGGTGATGTCATCCATGATCCCGGCGATCCGGAAGACTTGGCCCTGTTCGTCCCGGATCGGGTAGGAACGGGACCAGATCCAGCGGACTTCGCCGTCGGCGCGGATGATCCGGAATTCGACCTCCTGTTCGCCGTGCCGCATCCCTCGCAGCGCCTCGGTCAGGCGGTCCCGGTCCTCCGGGTGGACGGGCTCCACCGGCATCCTGCCTTGCCGTCGGGCGGATTCCCAGCTGCGCCCCCAGATCCGTTCGAAGGCGGGGTTGATGTAGTCGATCGTCCGGAGCTCCGGGTCGGCGAGCCAGATGACTTCGTCGAGGTGCTCGGCGATCAGCCGGAACCGGGCTTCGCTCTCGCGGATCGATTCGAGGAGGTGGACCCGGTGGATCGCGGTCGAGGCGAGGTCGCCGAGGGTGCGGGCGTTGTCGACCTCCGCCGGTGTGAAGTGTCCCTGCCCGGGGCCCCTGAAGAGGACGAGGGCGCCGAGCGCTCTGTCCGCGACGGTGAGGGGGACGACGAGGCCGGAGCAGCCTCGGCAGCTCTCGCGGAGGTCGTCGGCCATCCGTTCCCCGTTCGCGCCGGTCTCGGTCACGATCTGCGGCTTGCCGGACTCGATGATCCGCTCGGTGAGGGACCCCGGGTATGGGACGCGGGTGCCGGGCGGCGGCGTTCCTTCCCCCGCGGTGGCGATGATTTCGACGTCGTGCCCCGGCTCGGGGACCTCTGCGCGCTCGAGGAAGGCGCCGAACGCGCGGGTCGTCACCATGGCGCCCTCCATGATGGTGCGGCCCGCCTCCCGGACGCTCATCGATGCGCTCAAGCGCCGTGCGACCTCCCTCATCGCCACCTGCTCGCGTGCCCGGGTATCGAGGCGGACGACGAGGGATCGGTAGCGCTCCCCGAGGCGCGCGACTGCGAGCGCGGCGACGAGGGCGAGGGCCACGACGAGCACGCTGAGCGCGATCCCGATGCGCTGGACCCGGCTCATCCGCGCGGCCCGTGCCGCGGACGCGCGGGCGATCGTGCGGTCGAGGTGGGCGGCGGCCAGGGTCGCCGCCGCGAAGCGAGCCTGTTCGTCGTCGACGTACTCGAGGTATTCGGACGGGCGGAGGAGGCCGCTGTAGAGCGAGTCGTGGAGCGCGTCGACCGGCCCGATCCGCTTGAGGAGCTCGACCGCCGCCGCGTGGACCTGCGGCCCGTACCGCCGCGTGAGTTCGAGGAGCGCCTCCTGGCTCCGCACCCTCCGGGCCCTCTCGCCGCGAGAGCCGGCCAGGTACCGTTCGTCGCCGGACAGGAGGTACGCGCGTGTGCCGGCCGTCGCGAGGGCGAGGAGGAGCTGGATCTCGGTGACGAGGGCACGGGCCGGGTTCCCGATGTCGGTGATCTCGGCCCGGAGGCCGGCGACGGTGCGTTGGACCAGGATGGGGATGAGCGCGAGGGCGCCGAGCGAGAGGAGGACGAGGACGAGGGGGAGTCTGGATGTCCACCCAATGGCGCGCGGATCGGTCATCGGGCTCCCTGCCGATCGCGTGGTGACGCCGCGCGCGGGGCCGTCCTGCGCGGCGTAGCGCCCGGGGTGGTGGAGTCTCGATCGATCGGCATACGGGGTCCGTCGTCCTCCGGGTGCACCGGATGCGGAGGGGTGCACGGCGCGTGCCGGGTCGGGCGGCCCGGCCTTTGCCGGCATCCAGCCCATCGGCGGTCGGGCGTTTGCCGGTGTTGGGTCCGTTGGTGGTCGAGGCACCTGCCGGAAGCGGCCCACGACGGTCGGGGTGCTTGCCGACGTCCGGCCCGTCAACGGACGAAGCGCGTGTCGGTGCCCGGTCCGTCGACCGACCGTTTCGCTGCGAGCGGAGGAAGGAGCAGATGGCGCAACAGATCCCCGTGGACCCCGACTCCCGCGTGGATGAGGTCCAGACGGACGGCGTGCACGAGGTCTTGCCGGGGCTAGGGTACCAGCGCCTGGCGATCGTGAACGTCGCGTACCACGGCACGCGAGGCGCGGGCGACCGGTGGGTCCTGATCGATGCCGGCGTGACGGGGGCGGCGGGGATGATCCTGCACGCCGTCGAGCATCTCTTCGGCAAGGGGTCGCGCCCCGCGGCGATCGTCCTGACGCACGGCCACTTCGATCACGTCGGCGCGCTCGCCGAGCTGGCCGAGCGGTGGGAGGTGCCGGTCTACGCACACGAGCTCGAGCTGCCGTACCTGGATGGCCGTGCGTCGTACCCGCCGCCGGATCCGACGGTCGGCGGCGGGCTCATGTCGGCCCTCTCCCGCTTCTACCCGAGGGGCCCGATCGATGTGAGCCGCTGGCTGGACGTCCTCCCGGCCGACGGCGCCGTGCCGTCGATGCCGGGGTGGCGCTGGATTCACACGCCCGGCCACACGCCGGGGCACATCTCGCTCTGGCGCGAATCGGACCGGACGTTGATCGCCGGGGACGCCTTCATCACGACGGCGCAGGAGTCGGCCTACGCCGTCGCGACGCAGCGCCCCGAACTCCACGGTCCGCCGATGTACTACACCCAGGACTGGGTGCAGGCGAAGGAGTCGGTCGAACGGCTCGCGGCGCTCGAGCCGGAGCTCGTGATCACCGGCCACGGCCGGGCGATGCAGGGGCCGGCGCTGCGCGCTGCGCTCCACGCGCTGGCCCGAGGGTTCGACCGCGTCGCGGTCCCGAAGTACGGGCGCTACGTGGACCGCCCGGCCGACCCCGTGGACGGGACCGCGTACCGGCGGCCCGGGCGGGCGTGAGGGGGCAGGGGGTGCGATTGGACGGAAGGATGCACTGCGGCCCGGGAGTGCGACGGGGGCGAGGGAGAGGGCCGGAGCGAGGCGTGCGAACGCGGCTGGGAGCACGAACGGAGCGAGACGTGCGGCCGGAGCGCCGTACGGCCGTCGCGGCCCTTGCGACCGTGCTCGTCGCGGCGCTCGGGGCCGCGGCCATCGCGGGGTGTGACGGCGCCCGTCGGTCCGAGGCTCCGGCCGGGGCCGCCGGGGCCGCCGATACGGCCGAGGGCGGGGCCGGCGGGCCGGGGGCGGTTCGGTCGTCCGGCCCGGCGTCCACCGCCGGCGCCGCCGCGCCGCTCCCTGCGGACACCGGTGACGCCGAGGCGGCGGCCGCGGTGATCCGTTCGTATTACGACGCCATCGCCCGGCGCGATTACGCCTCCGCCTACCGGCTCTGGGCGGGGCAGGGCGCCGCGAGCGGACAGAGCTACGAGGAGTTCCGGCGGGGCTATGCGGAGACGGCGGCCGTCGAGGTCGCGATCGGCGAGCCCGGCCGCGTCGAGGGGGCCGCCGGCTCGCGGTACGTCCAGGTGCCCGTCGAGATCCGCGCGCGGACGACGGCGGGCGCCGACCAGTGCTTCCGGGGCACGTACACCCTCGTCCGGAGCGTCGTCCCGGGCGCGACCGCGGAGCAGCGGCGCTGGCGCATCCACTCGGCCGCGATCGCGCGGTGCGGGCCCGGCGCGGACGGCCCGGGCGGGGCGGGTGGCCTGGGCGAGGCGGGCGAACGCGCGGCCGTCATCGCCGTCGTCGAGCGTTTCGGGGAGCGTCTCGCCCGGGTCTCGCCGCTCGCGCCCGTGGAGACCGCGCGGCAGGAGGTGCGGCGCGAGTACGGCCCGCTGGTCACGGCGTCGCTCCTCGAGGCGTGGCTCGCGGACCCGTCCGCGGCGCCGGGGCGGCGGGTCTCGAGCCCGTGGCCCGCCCGGATCGAGGTGGGCAGCGTGCGGCGGACCGGTCCGGGGGCGTACGAGGTCGTCGGCTCCGTCGTCTACGTCACCAGCGCCGAGGCCGCGGCGGGCGGAGGCGAAGCCGCGAGGGCAGGGGTGGTCCTGGCGGTCGTACAGGACGGCGCCGGGGCGTGGCGCATCGCGAGGTACAGGGAGTGAGGCCGGGAAGGCCGCGCCGCCCTCCCGGCCGTGGCAACACGCGGCCAGGCGCTCCCGGTGCTCGCGCTCGATGACGTCATGCCGGAGGGTGGGCGCGTCGACGCCGCGTCACGCAGCCATGCGCTCCCGGTGCTCGCCGCCCGCGAACTCCTCGATCATCGTCCGGTTGAAGGCCTCGAGGTCCTTCGGGCTCCGGCTCGTGACCAGCCCCCGGTCGGTCACGACCTCGCGGTCGACCCATTCGGCGCCGGCGTTGCGCAGGTCGGTCTGGAGCGACGGGTACGACGTCAGCGTACGCCCCTTCGCGATGCCCGCCTCGATCAACATCCACGGCGCGTGGCAGATCGCTGCGATCGGCTTGCCGGCGTCGGACATCTCACGGGCGAATCGGACGGCCTTCTCGTTCAGCCGCAGCTTGTCGGGGTTCATGACGCCGCCGGGGAGGAGGAGCGCGTCGTACTCCTCCGGCTTCGCCTGGTCGAGTGGCACGTCGACCGTGAACTCGGCGCCCCAGTCCGTGTGATCCCAGGCACGGACCGTGTCCGGCTCCGGCGCGATGAGGTGGGTCTCCGCTCCCGCTTCCTCGAGTGCGCGCCGGGGATCCGTGAGCTCGATCTCCTCGACGCCCTGCGTGGCGAGGATCGCGATCTTCTTGCCCTTGAGCTCCTGAGGCATGACCACCTCGGGTGAAGGTCCAAGACAGGCAACATCATACGCGTAAGCGAGGCAAGGACCATGCTACCCGACGGGTCCGCGGCCCTGGCACGACGATTGCCTGAACCCGCGTCGCCGCGCCGATCCCCGGCGCGGCGACCGAGCCGGATCGCTCGACCGGACCGACGCATCGGGATTGCGGCCGTCTCTGCCGTCCGCACGGGCCGATCCGGGCGCACCGCGACCGGCTGCCGCGCTCGGCAGCGCGTGTCCACGCCGTCCATCTCCGAGCACTGTCGAGCCGTAGCAACGGCTGTTGGGCCAGGGCATCACGCCTGTTTCGCGGGGCGAGGCGGGCGAGCGGGGTCGAAATCCGTCGTGTGAATCGACGGGCGGGAACGGAGGGATCGCAGGAGTGGGAGATTCACGAGTCGTCCGGGTCCATTCGCCGGATTCGCGGGACCGGCTGCGGGATGTCTGGCCGTTCCGGGACATGCTGCGCAGCCTCGTGGTCCGGGATCTGTCGGTCAAGTATCAACGTTCGGCGCTCGGATTCCTCTGGACGCTCCTGAGCCCGCTGATCATGCTCATGGTCCTGATCGCGGTCTTCAGCCACATCGTCCGGATCCCGATCGAGCGGTACTGGGCGTTCCTGGTGAGCGGGTACTTCGTCTGGAACTGCGTTCAGCAGTCGCTCACGACGGCGACGTACGTCCTGCAGCAGCATGCGAGTCTGAGCCGGAGCGTCGCGTTTCCGGGCGAGGTGCTGGTCCTCGGCGCCGCGGGCGCGAAGCTGATCGAGTTCCTGCTGGAGCTCGGGCTGGTGCTGATCGTGCTGGCGATCTTCCATCACGGGACGGTTCCGCTCAGCGTGCTCGCGCTCCCCGCGCTCATTGCGATCCAGTTCGTGCTGACGGTCGGGCTCATGTACCCGATCGCCGTGGTCTCGGTGCTGTTCCGCGACGTGCAGCACGCGCTGCCGCTCGTGGTCACGCTGCTCTTCTACCTCTCCCCGGTCTTCTACATGGTGGAGCTGGTTCCGGAGCATCTGCGCCCGATCTATCTGCTGAACCCGTTCGCGGGCCTGCTGACGCTGTTCCATACGGTCCTCTACGACGGCGCGGCGCCGTCGCTCCCGCTGCTCGCTTGGGTCGTGGGGAGTGCGGCGCTCGTGCACGTCGTCGGCTATTCCATCTTCAAACGTTACAAGGCGACCTGTGTCGAGCTCGCGTAATGGGGCACTGCTGCCCGCCGTCGAGGCGCGGGGGGTCGAGAAGCGGTTCGACCTGTCTCGCAGCCGCCCCACCTCGCTCCGGGAGTGGTTCATCCGCACGATGCTCCGTCGTCCGGTCGAGTGGCGTCACCCGGAGTTCCGGATCACGGGGTTCGATCTCCGGGTCGAGCCGGGCGAGGCGGTCTCGATCATCGGGGGCAACGGGTCCGGGAAGAGCACGCTCCTGCGTCTGATCGCAGGGATCTACAAGCCGACGGCCGGGACGATCACGACCCGGGGCCGGGTCGCCGCGGTGATCGAGCTCGGGTCCGGTCTGCACCCGGAGCTGACGGGGGTTGAGAACGTGCGTCTCTACGGCACGGTCCTCGGGATGACGCGCGAGGAGCTCCGGGAGCGCTTCGACTGGATCATCGACTTCGCGGAGATCGGGGACTTCATCCACGTCCCGGTCAAGTACTACTCGTCGGGGATGCTGGCACGTCTCGCCTTCTCGGTCGCGATGGCCTCGGACCCCGACATCCTTCTCATCGACGAGGTCCTTGCCGTGGGCGACGAGGCGTTCCGGGAGCGTTGCGCGGACCGGCTCGGCGAGCACCTCACGAGGGGGAGCACGGTGATCCTGGTCTCCCACGACCTGGACGTCGCCCGTCGGTACGCGACCCAGGCGCTCTGGATCGACCGGGGCCGCGTCCGGATGCGCGGCGATCCCAACGCCGTCGTGGACGCGTACATCGCGAGCCACTACGTCGACCACGAGGCGGGCGCGGACGGCCCCGAGGCGAGCGGCTCCGCCGGGTCGCCGGAGGCGGTCCCGGCCTCGTCCCCGCAGGTCATCAACGGTTGAGGGTCGATATGGCGACTGCCGTCGTGGAGGTCGAGCTCCTGGATCCGCCCGCCCGGATCGGGGGGCTGGACGGGTACGCTGCCGCGCTCGTCCTCGCCCGGCTCGGAGGTCGCCCCGTCGGCCAGGCGACGCTCCCCGTCGTGGAGGGGAGTGTCGATGTCGGCCGTGTGCACGAGGCGATCGTGACGGACTCGAACCGTCCGCTCTGGGACCGGTGGCTCCAGCTCCGCCTCGGGATCCCCGATCCGGAGCCCGCCGTGGAGAAGGCGACGGTCGCGGTCTGCACGCGGGACCGGCCGGACGACCTGCGGCGCTGCCTCGATGCGCTGTACCCGTATCTCGAGGCCGGCCATGAGCTCCTCGTCGTCGACAACCGTCCGTCGACGCGGGAGACGGAGCGGGTCGTCGCGATGTACGACGGGGTCCGCTACGTGCGCGAGGACCGCCAGGGCCTGAGCGCGGCCGGGAACCGCGCGTTCCGGGAGGCGAGCCACGAGGTCGTCGCGTTCGCCGATGACGACACGGTCCCCGACCCCGGCTGGCTTCCGGCGCTGCTCCGCAACTTCTCCGATCCGCTCGTGCTGTGCGTGACGGGGTTGACGATGCCGCTCGAGCTGGAGACGGAGGCCCAGGAGTGGTTCGAGCGGTACTCGCCGTTCGGGCGCGGTTTCGAGCGGGTCGTCCTCGACGGGACGCAGATGAACCCGCTCGCGTCGTGGCGCGCCGGGGCGGGCGCGAACATGGCGTTCCGCCGGAGCGCCGTCGACCGGGTCGGCCCGTTCGAGGAGGTCCTCGGGAGCGGGACGCCCGCGCGTTCCGGTGGCGACCACGAGTACTTCGCCCGGATCCTCGCCGCAGGGTACCGCATCGTCTACGAGCCGGCCGCGCTGAGCTGGCACCGCCACCGCCGGACCTGGGAGGAGCTTCGGAGGACGGTCTATGGTTATGGCGTCGGCGTGTACGCATCGTGGACGCACGAGCTGGTCGTCGGGCGCGAGTTCGGCGTGCTGAAGATGGCGTGCGGGTGGCTGATCCGTGATCAGCTCCCGGCGCTCGTCCGTTCGCTCCTGCGGCGGCCCGGCCGTGTGCCGCTCGACCTCCTCCTGGCGGAGCTGCGGGGGTGCGTCGCGGGGCCGTGGGCGTACCTCGCGTCGCGGCGTGTGCTCCCCATGACCGGAGGGTGGCCGTGAGCGCTTCCCATGACCGGAGGGGGGCCCCGAGCCGGGCCACGCCCGCGGTCACCGTCGTGATCCCGACCCGGAACCGGCGGGCGTCGCTGTGCCGGACGCTCGAGGCGCTGGCCCGGCAGACGTTCCCGGTATCGGACTTCGAGGTCATCGTCGCCGCGGACGGGTGCACGGACGACACGGCGGCCGCGGTCGAGCGGTTCGACGCCCCGTACGCGCTGCGGCTCGTCCAGCTCCCGGGCTCCGGCGCCGCCACGGCCCGGAACCGCGGCGCGGCGGAGGCGCGGGGCCGGCTCCTCCTCTTCGTGGACGACGACGTCGAGCCCAGCCCGGGGCTCATCGCGGCGCACGTCGAGGCGCACGGCCGGGCGCGCGCCGGGGGGGCCGGGGTCTCGAACAGCGCGCGGACCGACGTCGTCGGGATCGGCCCGTGCCTCCCGGTCCTGGTCGGCCGGGTCGGGCTCTTCCAGCGCAAGCTCCGGAGCTGGTGGGTGAGCGAGTACGAGCGGCTCGCGCGTCCAGGGCATCGGTTCACCTACCGCGATGTCCTGAGCGGGAACCTCTCGATCGGCGCGGAGCACTTCCGGCGGCTGGGCGGCTTCGACACGGCGTTCCACGGCGCCGCCGAGGACTGGGAGTTCGGCGTCCGGCTCGTGAAGTCCGACGCGGAGCTGGTCTACGTCGGCGCCGCGGTCGCGTGGCACCACATCGACCTGGGCCTGGAGCGGTCGTTCCAGCGGACCCGGCATGAAGGGCGGGCGGACGTTCTCATGGGGCTGCGGCACCCGGAGCTGCGGCCGGTCCTTCCGCTCGCGCAGGGGCTCGACGCCCACGGCGCCGAGCGGTTGTGCCGGATGGGTGCGTTCCGGGCGCCGGTCCTGGGCGACCTCGTCGTCAAGGTGCTCGGCTGGCAGCTCCGGGTCCACGAAGCTTTGCGGATGCGGAGGGCGTGGCAGGGGCTGAGCGGCCTGATCCGGCGCTACTGGTACTGGCGCGGCGTCGCGGAGGAGCTCGGGCGAAGCGGGTCGGGGCCGGCCGAGTTCGTCGCGGCCGCCGCGGACGCCGGGGCCCCGGAGCCGGTCTCGCTGGACGTCGACCTCGCGAACGGGCTGGACGTCGCGGAAGACATGATCGACCTGGTCCGCCCGGACGCGCTCTGCCTGTACCACGAGGGCCGGGAGATCGGGGAGCTGCCGCCCGTGCCCGGCGCGGAGCGGCTGCGGGGCCGGCACCTGCGACCGCTCCTCTTCGAACGGTTCGGCCGCGAGCTCATCGGCGTCCTGGCAGTCGCCGAGGTCCAGGGCCGGGTCCGCGCCGGCCGACACCCGACGCCCCTCCACCCGGAAGAGGTGGCGCGATGAGGATGGCCGTCGCGGATCTCGAGCTGACCGACGGGCTCGAGCCGGGACTCGACGCGACGCTCGGGGCAGGACTCGACGCGGGGGGCACGATGGGGCTCGACGTAGGACTCGAGGCGGCGGGCTACGATGCGGTCCGGGTCCTCGTCCGGCTCGACGGCCGGCCGGCCGGGTGGGTCACGGTCCCGGTGTCCGACATCGAGCGCGGCGGGTGGCGTGCGGCGCTCGACACGGTCGCGAAGCAGCTCGGCGCCGTGCTCGCGCCGGCCGTGCTCCTGCCGCCGCCCGCGCCCGGGGCCGTGTCCGGGGCCGTGTCCGGCGCGTCCGCCGGCCGCGCCGCCGACTGGGGATCGGGGCAGGCCCCGCGCCCCGGACCGGGCGAGGCGCTCCCGGCGATCAGCGTCGTCGTGTGCACCCGTGACCGGACGGACAACCTGCGGCGCTGTCTGGCGGCGCTCCTGGCGCTGGACTACCCCGAGTACGAGATCGTGGTCGTGGACAATGCGCCAAGCGACGACCGCACGGCCCGGCTCGTCGCCGGTCTGCCGGTCCGCTACGTAGTCGAGGAGCGGCCCGGGCTGGACCGGGCGAGGAACCGGGGGTTCCGGGAGGCGGCGCACGGGATCATCGCGTACACGGACGACGACGTGTGTCCGGACCGGGGCTGGCTCCGCGCCGTGGCGGCGGCGTTCTCCGAGCCGGATGTCATGGCGGTGACGGGTCTCGTCGCGCCCGCGGAGCTCGAGACCGAGGCGCAGCGGCTCTTCGAGTTCGAGTACGGAGGGATGTCGCACGGCCTCTCGCGCCGGGTCTTCCGCCGCGGCGAGCTCCGGAACACGGGCCTGCTCTGGGCGAACGCGATCGGGTGTGGCGCGAACATGTCGTTCCGGCGGGAGGTCCTCGACTCGGTCGGCCCGTTCGACCCGGCGCTCGACGTGGGGACGCCCGCCGGCGGCGGCGGCGATCTGGACATGCTCCACCGCGTCGTCGCGCGGGGCCACACCGCGGTCTACGAGCCTGCCGCCGTCGTCTGGCACCACCACCGTCGCGACCTGCGTGCGCTCCGGCGCCAGCTCTTCGACAACGGCCGCGGCTTCGGCGCGTACCTGATCACCTGTGCACGGAACCGGACGGTCCCGCGTGCGGCGGTCGCGCGTTTCGCGCTCGTCACCTGGGCGTGGCCGTGGCTCGTGCGCCGGCTCGTGAGGCCCGGCCGGTTCCCGCGACGGCTGGTCGCGGCCGAACTCGCCGGCGCGATCCTGTCGCCGGTCTTCTACCTCGCGGCGCGGGTGAGCGCGGCGCGTCTCGACGAGGCCGGGACCGCGGGGCCGGGCGCGGGCGCCTCGCGGCTCGTTGCGGCCCCGTCGTCTGCCGGTGTGCCATGAACGGCCCGTGCAGCCCTGAAGACGGAGCGCGGCGATGAAGGTCTCCATCATCATCCCGGCGCACAATGCGGCGGCTACGCTCGACGAGACGCTCGACTCCGTGCGCGCGCAGACGCACGCGGGGTGGGAGGTCGTGCTCGTGGACGACGGCTCGACGGACGCGACGCGGGCGATCGCGGAGGCCGCGGCGGCGGCCGATCCGCGGATCCACGTGATCTCCCAGCCGCAGGGCGGGGTCAGCGCCGCGAGGAACACGGGGCTGAGGAACGCGCGCTCCGAGTGGGTCTCCTTCCTCGATGCGGACGATCTCCTCTACCCCCGGTACCTGGAGCGGCTCACGCACGCGCTCGTCACCGGGCCGGAGCTCGATGCCGCCTTCTGCCACACGACGAGCCTCCTCGAGGGTGGCCAGACGGTCGGGCGGCGAGGGCCGTGGGTCTCGGGCGACCTCTTCTCTCTTCTCGCCGGCTACTGCGCGCTGGACATGCACGCGTGCGTCGTGCGCCGCTCGCTGGTCGAGTCGGTCGGCGGGTTCGACGAGTCGCTGCGCACCTCGGAGGACTGGGATCTGTGGGTCCGGCTGGCCCGGGCCGGGACCCGGTTCGGGTGCGTGCCCGAGATCCTCGCGGCGTACCGGCTCCGGCCGACCTCGGCGTCGGCGGTCGCGCACCAGATCTTCCACGACCTGATGCGCGTCGTCGAACGGGTGCACGGCCCCGACCCGCGCGTCCCCGCCTCGCTCGCCGTCCACGAGCGCGGTGTGCCCGCCGAAGCGCTCCCCGCCTCGAAGCTCCGCCTCGCCTGCTGGCCGGCGGCGCTCCTGATCGGCAGGGGCGAGGACCCGCGGCCGCTCCTCGAGTGCCTCGAGATCGACCGGGTCGCGAGCTTCGACCCCGCCCTCGCCGGCCAGGCGGTCTTCGAGGGCGTGCTGAGGGTCCTGAGTCGGCCGGCGGAGGTGTGGCCCGAGCTCTGGCCGCGGCTCCAGCCGCTGATCGACGACTTCTTCGTCGCGCTCGAGGCACGGGCGGCGGTCCCCGGCCTCGCCCGCGGCGCGCGGAACGAGCTGGAGCGTTGGATCGCCCAGATGGCGAGCGGCGTCGCGCCCTTCACGGTCGGGGGCACGCACGCGCGGCGGATCGAGGTCACGGAGCCGATCGGCGATGTCGTCGTCCCGGACGGCGCCGAGCGGCTGGCCGCGGCGGTCGAGATCGACGGCGACCGCCTCGGCGTGGTCGAGCTCCCGGTGATCGGGGGGCGGGTCCGGGGCGAGGTGCTGGCGGACGCCATCGCGAACGAGTTCGCCTGGACGATCCTCGGCAAGGTGTTCCGGGGCTCGGTCTACCCCGGGCTCGAGGCGAGGCGTCAGCGGCACCGGCGGACGGTGTACCGGGGCCAGGTGCGGCTCGGCGACGTCTGGGATGATCCCGCGATCGCAGACTGGCGGGAGGGCCTGCACGACGCGGTGGGGTGGACGGTCTTCCTGCAGGAGCTGTGGGCGCGCCCGACGTGGCCCGTGGAACGGTTCTACGATGCCGGCGCGCCCGACCCCCAGGCCGGAGCCCGGACCCGGATCCGGGTGCGCAGCGGCCCGGCCATCGTCGAGGTGGGGCAGGAGCTTCCGGAGCTGGACGTCCGGGGCCGCGAGGTCGACGTGATCTACACGGTCGGCGGCGCGCAGGTCGGCGCCGTGAAGGTCCCGGTGAGGAAGGGGAAGGTCGGGCCGCAGGCGCTGCGCGCGGCGATCACGACCGCGGGCGGCTTCGAACTCGCGCGCGTCGCGATTGTGAGGGGCGTCTTCGGCCGGCCGCTCGACCCGGCGCGATCGCTCGCGGCCGCGCTGCGGGAAGCCGCGGAGCAGAGCCGGACGACGGCGAGCGCGCAGGGCGCAGCGGTGTCGCGGGCCGGCGCCCCCGCTCCGGAGCTCGTCCTGGGCCGTCGCGAGCCGTACCGGTCCGGGGGCGTCCACTCCCGGCGGGCGGCGCTCCCCGCCGCCGCGGCGAGCGAACTCCTCGCGATGGCCGAGGCGCTCGGTGAGCCGGTGGCGCGCGGGTCGGACGCACGCGTATCGGACGTGCAGGAGTCCGTGGCGCGCGGGTCGAACGTGCGCGATCCGGATGCGCGGGACGCGGGCGCCGACGGAGGAGGCGACGACGTCGTGTACGCCGACGTCGTGTACGCGCCGGACCTCATCGTGCTCCGCGGCGCCGGGGCGCGCGCGCGAACGCTGCCGGGCGTGTCGTCGTTCTCGAGCCGGTTGCGGAAGGCGACGGCCCGGATCCTCGGCCCGGTCCGGCCCCGGGGCAACGGTTCCGCGTGGGCGGAGCAGGGGATCGTGACGGCCCGGCTCCCGATCCTGGTCTACCACCGCGTCGCGCCGACCGGCTCGCCCGCGACCGCGCAGTACCGTGTCACGCCCGGCCAGTTCGAGGAGCACCTCCTCTACCTGCGGCGCGCCGGCTACCGGAGCGCAACGGTGGAGGAGTGGCGGCGCGCGCTGGAGCAGAAGAGGCCGATCCCGGGTCGCGCGGTCCTCATCACCTTCGACGATGGGTACGTCGACTTCGCGACCCACGCCTGGCCGCTGCTCAAGCGGTACGGCTTCTCGGCCGTCGTCTTCCTCGTCGCCGACAAGGTCGGCGGGACGAACGACTGGGACCGGGCCTTCGGCGAGGAGCTCCCGCTCCTCGGGTGGGACGAGATCCGGCGCCTCCAGGCGGAAGGCGTCGAGTTCGGCTCCCACACGACGACGCACCCGCGGCTCCGTACGTTGTCCCACGCGGACGTGGTCCGGGAGGGCGCCCGCTCCCGCGCGATCCTCTCGCGCGAGCTGGGGAGGCCGGTCTCCGCCTTCGCGTATCCGTACGGCGACCACGACCCGGTCGTCCGCCACCTGATCGGGGCGTGCGGGTACACCGTCGCCATGACGACGGTGCACGGCCTGAGCGGACTGAACGACTCGCCGCTCGCGATCCCGAGGATGAACGTGGGCGGGGATGACGGGGTCGACGAACTGATCGAGAAGCTCGGGCCGATCCCCATCGACCCGATCGACTGGAGACGGGAGGCGGAGTCATGAGCGGAACCGTGGCCGAGATCCTCGCGACGCTGCCGTCGTCGGTGACGCTTCGCAGCTACCGGCCCGGCGACGAGGCGGACATCCTCGCACTCTACCGCGCGGTCTATCCGGGCCGGGAGCTGGCGCCGGAGGAGTGGCGGTGGAAATTCACGGGAAGCCCGGCGGGCGAATCGATCATCGTGCTCTGCCACGCGCCGGACGGCACGCTGGTCTCGCACAGCGCGGCGATCCTCGTCGCGGCGCAGATCCGGGGCGAACGCTGCCTCTTCGCCCAGTCGGTCGACGCGATGAGCCACCCCTCCTTCCGCGGCGCGGGGATGGGGCGGAACGGCGGCTTCATCCAGAACGCCCGGGTGCTCCAGGAATGGGTGAGGGAGGGGGGCGTCGCCTTCACGTTCGGGTTCCCGAGCCCGCGACACCTCCAGCTCGGCCAGCGTCTGCTCCGTTACTCGCCGCCCTATCCGGCCCCTCGGTACGCGCGGGTGGTCGAGGCGCTCCCGCGGCACCTCCGACCGCCGTCCGAGGCCGGGCCGTACACGATCCGGCCGGTCGATGCGTTCGGCCGTGAGGCGGACGCGCTGTGGGAGGCCGCGAAGGACGACTATCCGACGGCGCTGGTCCGCGACGCAGCGTACCTGAACTGGCGATACCGGAGCCGGCCCGGAAGGCGGTACCAGCCGTGGGTCCTGGCGGACACGGACGGGAGATGGCTCGCCTGGGTCGTCGCGACCGTCGACCGGAAGATCGGGTACCTCGTCGACATGCTCGTGCCGCGATCGCTGCCGATGGAGCCGGTCGTGGCGCTGATCGATGCCGCGGTCGGATGGGCCAGGAACGAGGGCGCGGAGTTCTGCGAGACGTGGATGCCGCGGTTCGCGCCGGCGAGACGGCCGCTGGAGCGGTCCGGGTTCCAGCGGGTCGCGGAGAGCCCCCACCAGGCCTGCCTCACCGGGCGCAGCTTCGCGCCGGGCCTCGGGGTGAAGGACGTGATGGACACGTTCTACTTCCAGATGGGGGATTCCGATCACATCTGAACGGGGGATTCGGGTCAGATCTGAATGGGAGAATCGGGTCACGTCTGAACGGAAGACTGGGACCCCGTTCTGAATGGAAGACTCGGATCCCCGCGGATCCGGCGGGACGCGCGGCGAGGCCGGCGGTAGGATGCGGCGCGGAGCGGGCGTGGGGACGGGGTCGACAGGGGCCCCGCCTTGCGCCTGCTTTCGCGTCGTTCTATCTGCCGGATCGGCAGTGGGCGGGGCGCGGGCCCCGGTGGGCGATCCCGCCCGAGCCATGGGGTCGGGGCCGGTGTCGTCGCATCGCGGGTCGTGGCGAGCCGTCGGGTCACGGCGGCGCGGTCACCGCCGATATTCTCGCAGCCGGCGTGATCGCGGCCGCGCCATCCAGACGTTTTCCGGTCCCCCGCTCCGTTGGAGCTGGAGGAGCAACCTCATGAAGCAGCATTCCCCGCGTTTCCTCGAGCTCGTGAACGAGGAGAGGCGCCGGATCCGTGAGACGGATGTCCGGACGGTCAAGGAGCGCCTCGATCGGGGCGAGCGTTTCCACCTGATCGACGTCCGTGAGGAGAGCGAGTGGGCGCGCGGGCGCCTGCCCGGCGCCGTGCACCTGGGCAAGGGCGTGATCGAGCGGGACATCGAGGAGCTGATCCCGGACACGGAGGCGGAGATCGTCCTCTACTGCGGCGGCTACCGCTCCTTGCTCGCGGCGGACAATCTCCGCGCGATGGGGTACCGCAACGTCCTCTCGATGGACGGCGGATTCCGGGGGTGGACGGCGGCCGGCTACCCGGTCGAGGGCGGGGGCGAGGACCGATGAACGAGCGCTACCGTCCGATCGCGTGCTCACTCCACGACGAGCTGGAGGCGCTCGCCACGCTGCGCCGGACGTGCGAGATCCGGTACCGGCCCGTCGGGCACGACTCCGGACGCGGCGCCGGGGACGCGGCTGGACGTGGTGAGGGCGACGAGGCGGAGGGCAGCGGGATGGGGCGGGAGAGCGCCGTCGCCCGGGGCACGATCCGCGACATCTACGCCCGGGACGGCGCCGAGTACCTTCTCCTCGACGACGGCAC
>Ga0079224_100002596_pt1 | contig 22098 bp, 24 predicted proteins | sample Stecom2015_FD_80414 | JGI IMG/M metagenome (GOLD analysis project Ga0079224, IMG submission 80414) | Agricultural soil microbial communities from Utah to study Nitrogen management - Steer compost 2015 | ecosystem: Environmental > Terrestrial > Soil > Agricultural land | place: USA: Utah...
CAATAATGTTTTTATTAACATCTTTATTTTTTAATAAATGAGGTCTTCTTTCTTTTGTTCTTTTAATTGCTTCTTCTAGTCTCCAATTTTCTATTTTTTTATGATTCCCACTTAATAGCACTTCAGGTACATGCCAACCATTAAATTCTGCAGGTCTGCTATATAAAGGTGGTGCTAATAAATTGTCTTGAAATGAATCACTTAATGCAGAGGTTTCATCACCTAAAACTCCAGGAATGAGTCGAACTATACTATCTACAAGTATGGCGGCAGCTAATTCTCCACCACTGAGAACATAGTCGCCTATTGAAATCTCTTTAGTGACATAATGCTGTCTAATTCGTTCATCGATTCCCTTGTAATGGCCACAAATTAATAAGATATTTCCTTTTAAAGCCATTTTGTTAGCTTTTGATTGATCCCATATTTCTCCGTCAGGACTAAGATAAATGATATCATCATAAGATCTTTTTGACTTCAAATCTTCTATTGCTCTAGCTAGCGGTTCAACCATTATTACCATACCGGCACCTCCACCATATGGGTAATCATCCACTTGATTGTGTTTATATGTAGAGTAATCTCGTAACTGATGAAGTTCAATAGTTGCTAATTTTTTTTCTTGTGCTATTTTTAAAATGGAATGCTCAAACGGACCTGATAATAATTCAGGATGTAGAGTTAAAATATCAATATGCATAAATACGTTTTAAAACTTATTGCCACAGTGAAAACAATGCCAAATATTATTTTCTTTTTCGTAAATCCTCGTGTTTTTACTGTTGCAATTTACACAAATTCTATTATTTGGATTTAATTCGTTACTATCTTCTTTGAAGTTTTTATCTTTTCTCAGATTTTCTTGTTCTTTTTCAATTTCTATCAAGATATTGTCAAGAATGTCGAAATATTCTATGGGTATCCAAATCTCTATTCCACCAAATATATTTGGCATTAGTGTATTTATAGCTTCATTTTTTACCAAATAAGGAATTTCATTTAATTCTAAATGCTGAATAAAAACATTAGCTTCAAAATAATTGGAATGACGTATATATAATCTATAATTCAGCATATTAAATTGAATAATCGGAATTATAAAGATACAATTTGTTTTTAATTTTTTTAAAATAAATTTATTTAAATAAAAGCATAAGAAAATTGCTTATATTATTGCCTTAATAATAAATCCTTTTTAGTAATTTAGAGTTTTTGAAATAATAATTTATATATGCATACATTAAAAGTTTTAAGAACCAATTATGTTACACATAATGTTAAACGTTTTATAGTTGAAAAACCGGATGGTTTTGTATATAGACCAGGTCAATCTGCTAAAGTTTCGATAAATAAAGAAGGCTGGGAAGATAGAAAAATTTCTTTGACTTTTACCTCTTTGAATGAATGGCCTTTTCTGGAATTTATAGTAAAAATCTATAAAGAACGTAAAGGTGTTACTAATGAAATGGAGAGTGTAGTTGCTGGCGATGAGTTAATTCTTTATGAAGTTTTTGGTACGATTGAATACAAAGGTCCAGGGATATTTATTGCTGGAGGAACTGGAATTACTCCTTTTATTGCGATTTTTAGAGCTTTGTTTTATTCCAATAATTTAAGAGGTGTAGCTTTATTGTATTCAAACCAAACACAAGAGGATATAATCATTCATGAAGAGCTTTTTAAAATGTTAGGTTCAGCATATATGAATGTTTTTACAAAACAAGGAGTTATAGGTTTTATTGAAAAGAAAATAGACCGTAAGTTTTTAATTCAAACGATAGGGGATTTTAGTCATCGATTTTATGTCTGTGGACCCAAAGAATTTACAGAAGATATTACTGAAGCTTTAGTAAGTTTGGGAGCAGATCCACAATCTTTAATCATTTAAAGAACTAGAATGAAAACAATATTAACTTTTTAAAAGAAGAACATGATAGAGTAGATACTTATTTTAAAGCTGCTGTTGAAAATGATAATATTGATAGAGAGAAATATTATTTATTTAGGAAAGCACTTTTAAGGCATATAAAACAAGAAGAAAAAGTGTTATTTCCTGCTGCAAAAATCGCTAATAATGGTGAATCGGTACCTTTATTTGCTCAATTGCGAGCGGAACATGGAGCTTTAACTGCATTGATGGTACCTCCACCCACTGAAGAATTACTTTTCGTTATTAATTATATTTTAGAATTGCATGATGAAAAGGAGAAAGGTAGAGGAGGAGTATATGATTTTTGTGACAAATTAGAAGCTTTAGAAACAAATAAAATAATTAAAGAATTAGAAGCAGTAGAAGAAGTGCCCATACATCCATGTAATACAGATCCAATCGCTATGGAAGCAGCAAAAAGAGCATTGCAAAGAGCAGGCTATGATTACGATGAGATATCCAGCAAAATGTATAAAAAATAAAATTAAACAATTAAAAATAAAAGCCTAATATCGAAATGTTAGGCTTTTGTTTTTTAATTAAATTATTTTACTTTAATTGAATAGATAAAACTTCTTAATTCTTGTACTTGTTGCGATCTATCTAAATTTTTTAATTTGGCGCTCTCTTTATATATTATTGCATTTTCTTCTGGTAAAGAGTTCAATAGATTTAAAATATTTTCTGTGTGAATCGCATATGTTTTACCAGAAGTATTTTCCATTTTTCCAGTAATCATCCCAACTAAGTTTCCTTCCTTATTAAAAACAGGTGCTCCGCTTTGTCCCGGATCTGAGGTGATTTCTAATAAATAAGCATTAGTATTATTAGCATATCCTAACTCTCCACTTACATATCCTTCATGATAAATAATATTTTCTAAAGGATATCCCAAGGAGAATATTGGTTCTGCTAGTTTAGAAGCTGTTTTTTCTAATTTAAAAGGTAGGGTTTTAAAATCTTGATAAAAACTAGAATCATTAATTTTTAATATTGCTATATCTGCTGCAGCTTCAAAAGCAGCTATATATGCAGAATAATATTCACCTTGAAAGTTTTCTACCATGATTTCATTAGCCTCTTCTACTACATGATAGTTAGTGATAATATAACCTTCAGGATGGATATTGAAGCCGCTTCCTGTGAATTTACTTTCCCAAGCCGTTTTTCTTTCTTTGTTATTGAAGCTTTTTACTATGTTGTATTGCGATTTTTTAATGTTTTCTACATCTTTCCTTAATTGTAAGTATTGATGTGTGGTTTCTTTTTGCGTTTTATTGGATATAGTCCACGTGATAAGTGAGCTGAGTCCGATTAATAAAATTGCTGCGGCTACTGAAGACCATTTTAAATAAGGGAAAGAAATGCTTTTCTTCTTTTTTGTCTTACTTGCTGCAGTAACTTCTTGTAAATTTTTAATAAAAGCGTTTTCCTTACTTTTTTTCATTAAAATATTTTCCAGCTGTTCCATTTCATTCCAAGCATCTTTTGCTTTGGTATTTTGGTTTAGAAAATCAAAAAGCTCTTTTCTTTGTTGCGCAGAAATACGTTTTTCTTTATAGTCTTCATACCAAGACAATAAGTTTTTCTCTTTAAAAAAGTAATTTTCCATAATTTAAGATCTAGAGTTTAGCTTCATTATATTTCTTAGTCGGTTCATGCATTTATATCTTTGAGTTTTTGCAGTATTTGCATTAGAATAATTAAACAATTCGGCAATTTCTATCATGTTTTTTTCTTCTAAATAAAAGGCTTTAATTAAATCTTTACAGGGAGAACCAAGCTGTTCTAAAGCTTTATTTATTTGATTAAATGCAATTTCTTCTTCTTCTTTTTCTTTAATACCAATATCTATATCATGAAATTCATACATAGAAATATCTTCTTCCAAATGTATGTTTTTATTTTGTTGTAAATTTTTATACCATAATCTTTTACAAATTGCTAATAGATATGTGCTTAGTTTACTAGTTAAAATAAAATCTTCTTTTTGACATTGATGAAAAAGAACGAGCATGCCTTCTTGAAAAACATCTTCAGCGATTTCGTATTGTCCTCCTTTTGCTATTATCCACTTGATTATCATTGGTTGGATATGGTTATATACCCAGTTAATTGCTTCCGAAGAATTTTCTGCAATTCCTTTGATAATCTGATCGTCTGAATATATGTTTTCTATCATTTATTAATACAATTTCAGTTCGAAAGTAACCCATATTTTGGTTTAAAGTTACATCTTATTCTTATTTTTCAAACAAAAGTGTTTACTTTGTAGCCTTAAGATTAATTTAATAATAATGATTTATAGAAGTCGTGCACCATTACGAATTGGTTTAGCAGGTGGAGGTACTGATGTAGCACCATACAGTGATTTATATGGAGGAAATATCCTGAATGTTACCATATCTTTATTTGCATATACTAGTATTGAATTATTGGATGAAAATAAAATCATTTTTATATCTCAAGATCAGAAAAAATATAAAGAGTTTCCTTTGGAAGAATCTTTGAGTTTAGATCCGGAATTTGCTTTAGTTATTGGAGTTTATAATCGAATTGTAAAAGAGTACGGAAAGATATCACAAGGATTCAAGCTTACGACACATGTTGATGTTCCCGGTGGTTCTGGATTAGGAACTTCTTCTACTATAGTGGTATCAATTTTAGGGGCTTTTAAGGAATGGCTGAATTTGCCTTTAGGAAATTATGATATTGCACATTTAGCTTATGAAATAGAAAGGAAAGATTTAAAATTAGCGGGAGGAAAACAAGATCAATATGCTGCGACATTTGGCGGAGTTAATTTTATGGAATTCTTTGCTGAAGATAGAGTAGTTGTAAATCCCTTACGTGTAAAAGGTTCTTTCTTAAATGAATTACAGCATAATTTACTATTAATTTACACTTCTACTACCCGTGAATCTGCTAAAATCATTGAAGAACAAGCAGCTAATATTAATGCCTCTTCAAGTGACTCTTTAGAAGCTACACATCTTTTAAAGCAACAAGCAGTAATGATGAAAGAAGCTGTTTTAAAAGGACAATTATATAAAATTGGAGAAATTCTAGATTATGGATTTCAAAATAAAAAGAAATTAGCCAAGGGGATTTCAAATCCTTATTTAGATAATTTCTATAATTTAGCCATTGAAGCAGGTGCCATGGGTGGAAAAATTTCTGGTGCTGGAGGTGGTGGATTTATGACTTTTTACTGTCCAGGAAATACGCAATATGAAGTAGCAAAAGCATTACAAGAGGTGGGTGGAAAAGTATTTCGTTATCAAATTGTGGAAAAAGGTTTAACAACTTGGAGGGTTGCTTCGGAATAGGGTCTTTATTATTTTCTTTTTTCTTTAAAGAAATTTTGCAATAAGATTTTTGCTTCTTCTTCTAAAATACCTCCTATAATCTCTGTTTTAGGATGTAGATAAGGAACTTTTTTATTTTCTAAGACATAGGGATGTATTTTCCCTCTTTTAAAATCATGAGCGGCATAGACGATACGTCCTATTTGGGACCAAAATAATGCTCCTGCGCACATCATACAAGGCTCTAAACTTATATACATAGTACAGTCTTGAAGGTATTTACTTCCCATAGCTTCAAAACCAGCGGACAGGCAAAGCATCTCTGCATGCGCTGTAGCATCTTTTAAAAGTTCCACTTGATTATGTCCCTTAGCGATAATGCGTTTGTTTTTATCAATAAGAATGGCTCCAATTGGAATCTCATTTTGTGCATAAGCAGTGCGAGCTTCCCTTAGAGCCATTTTCATAAAATAGGTATCATCAAAAATCTCCATGATTTATTTTTTAGGCATTGGATATTTTTTGGAAATCCAATCCATATAAAGAGATTCTTCAATGTTTAAAACTTTTACTTTTTTAAAGCCCATTTTCTTTAATAAAGTGTAAGTAGGTTCGATATTAGGACAATTTTCCATTGCGCAGCAACCACAGTAAAAAATAATTTCTTTATTTTTATTTATTTTTTTCAATTCATTTTCAAGTGTCTTCATGTGGTCAGGAACAGTTACAGCACCAATATTCTTGGCATATAGGATATCTTCTACAGGTCCAATGTTAAAAATAACATAGTTGTTTTTGTTTTCTTTCTTGATTTTTTGTGCTAATTCACTTGGTTGTATAACTTCACTTTTCTTCCAAGGAAAATCTTGAGCGGAGACAGCAAAGCTGAAAAGCACTAATGTAATTGCTAAAAATAAAGTTTGACTGATTTTTTTCATTGTAATTCAATTTGTTTACTTAACTTAGACTCTTATAAAAGAACAAAGTTAAAAAAACTTAAGAATTTATTTCCTTTTTAAATGTTATAATGTTTGCTGGAATAAATTTCTTAGTTTTGCAATTAGATAAGTTAGTAACTATGAAAAAACCTATTGCAGGTCCTTTGCTTCGTGAAATTACCTATCCGGAAGATTTAAAGAAATTGGATAAGTTAGACTTACAACAAGTTTGTGAAGAATTAAGGCAATTTATTATAGATAGTGTGAGTGTGAATGGCGGTCATTTTGGAGCTAGTCTAGGGGTAGTAGAACTTACTGTAGCTTTACATTATGTTTTAAATACTCCAGATGATCAATTAGTCTGGGATGTGGGGCATCAGGCTTATGGACATAAGATTTTGACAGGTAGAAGAGAGATTTTTTATACAAATAGAAAAAAAGGTGGAATTAGCGGATTTCCATGTCGTGAGGAAAGCATATATGATGCTTTTGGAGTGGGACATTCCTCTACATCTATTTCTGCTGCTTTAGGAATGGCAATAGCATCTAAATTGGATGGTAATACAAAAAGACAGCATGTGGCTGTAATCGGCGATGGAGCTATGACTGCAGGTTTGCCTTTTGAAGCTATGAATCATGCAGGTGTAAGCAATACTAATATTTTAATCATTTTGAATGATAATAATATGAGTATCGATCCTAATGTTGGTGCATTAAAAGAGTATTTAACCGATATTACGACATCACCTACTTATAATAAATTGAAGGATGATGTGTGGAACTTTTTAGGTAAATTACCTTATTCTGAGGTGCAACGTGATATAGCTACTAAAGTTCAGAATAATATTAAAAGTGTTATAAATAAATCTTCTAACCTTTTTGAAGCTTTGGGTTTACGCTACTTTGGTGCTATAGACGGTCATAATGTGACTAAGCTAGTTGATACCATTCGCGATTTAACCAAAATTGAAGGTCCGAAAATTTTACATATAAAAACTGTAAAAGGAAAAGGTTATGAATTAGCAGAACAAGATCAAACTTTATGGCATGCTCCAGGATTATTTGATAAAGAGTCTGGGAAATTAAATAAAGTAAAGTATGATGTCCCTCAAGCACCAAGATATCAAGATGTTTTTGGTAAAACTATAATTGAGTTAGCGGAAAAGAATGAAAATATAATGGGTATTACCCCAGCTATGCCTTCTGGATGTTCTTTAAAATATATGATGCAGGAAATGCCGGATAGAGCTTTGGATGTTGGTATTGCAGAACAGCATGCAGTTACTGTTAGTGCTGGATTGGCAACGCAGGGTAAACGTGTTTTTTGTAATATTTATAGCTCTTTCATGCAAAGAGCCTACGATATGGTCATTCATGATGTGGCTATACAGAATTTACCAGTTATTTTCTGTCTTGATCGTGCAGGAGTTGTGGGAGATGATGGTGCTACACATCAGGGTGCTTATGATATAGCTTATATGCGATGCGTGCCAAATATGGTAATTAGTGCGCCGATGAATGAGCAGGAATTGCGAAATTTGATGTATACAGCACAATTGGAAAAAAACAAAGTGCCTTTTGTAATTCGTTATCCGAGAGGACAAGGAGTGATGCCAGAATGGAAAACACCATTTGAAGAAATTCCTATAGGAAAAGGCAGAAAGATCAAAGAAGGTGAAAATATTGCTATTTTGACAATTGGTCATGTGGGTAATTTTGCTCTTAAAGCTATAGAACAAATGGAAGAAGAAGAGTTTTGGGAAAAAGTTGGATTGTATGATATGCGCTTTGCAAAACCACTGGATGAAGAGTTATTACACAACATAGCGCAAAAATATAAGAAAATTATAACCATTGAAGATGGTACGATAGTTGGAGGTTTTGGATCTGCTGTTATCGAATTTTTAAATGATCATGATTATAAGCATATCAAAGTAAAACGTTTAGGAATTCCTGACCAAGTTATAGAGCATGGAAGTCAATTACAACAGCATCAAGAATGTGGATATGATTCTGAAAGTATTAAGAATACAATCATTGAAATGGCAAAAATAGAGAGCCATATGAATACAAAAGTGTAAACATTTAAATTCTATTGAATTTTAAGTATAAAAAGCTTTAAATATTTTATTGAAAAATTCTATAAGAAGGTTATCCATTGAGAAATAGACGCAATTTGGCGTCTTTTTTCATTTTAGAGAAAAATCTTTTTCCTATTTCAACTATTATAAGTTTATGTTTCATTAAATATTCTTTCCTTTCCTAATAATTGCACATTTCATTTCGACTTTATTGAAATAATTTAGAAATTACCAAGTGTTAATAGTAATAATTCTAATCTTGAGATTTTATTCTTATTCAAGAATAGGAAAAGCCTCACAAGTCTTTAAAGATTTGATTCTTATTTTACGTCCATTTAGCCAGAATTATTACCTTCAGTGGTACTTCGTGGTCACTGCAAAAACTTGCTTTTGTATATAAGTTATTGATAACATAATATTTTATGAGGAAAATTATTGAAATAATAACAACCCAAATTTGGGGTATTATATTTGCATTTTGCTTGGATTTGTTTTTATATCTTTTTCGTTACAAACCCTTTGCAATTCCAAAGTACAGCGACAGGGTTTGCTGCCTCAAAGCTATTTGAAATAAATCTCATGAATAATGCGGGTTAAGATAGAAATCAATCTTTTATTAATGAATATATCAGCATTTAAATACTATAATTTAAAAATTTCCTTTGTGTAACATTTGTTGCAAATATTTTAAAATAACAATGCGATATTTGCTAAGTACATAAAAAATAATACATAAAATGGAAATTTTAGGATACATAGCCTCTGTTTTAATAGGATTATCTTTAGGAATAATTGGAGGAGGAGGAAGCATATTAACAGTTCCGGTATTATTATACCTTTTTGGTTTAGATGCAGTGGAAGCTACTGGCTACTCTTTATTTATAGTAGGAGCAACGAGTTTAGTAGGTTCTATAACTTATTTTAAAAAAGGATTAGTTAATATTAGGACGGCTATTATTTTTGGTATTCCTTCTATTGTAGCTGTTTATTTTACTCGTGCCTATATAATTCCTTGGATTCCTACTGAAGTTTTTACTGTCAGCGGATTTACAATTACAAAAGATATCTTATTAATGGTAGTTTTTGCTATTCTTATGATTTTTGCTTCTTTTAGTATGATAAAAAAAGATAAGAAACTAATAGAAGATGCAGAGAAACAAAAATTTAATTATCCATTGATATTTATTGAAGGAACAGTTGTAGGAATACTGACTGGATTAGTAGGCGCTGGAGGAGGGTTTTTAATAATTCCTGCCTTAGTACTACTGAGTAAGCTTCCAATGAAAGAAGCAGTAGGAACTTCATTGGCAATAATTGCAGCAAAGTCATTAATTGGTTTTGCAGGTGAAAAATTTCCTGAAACGGGTGCTAATTGGACTTTATTATTATCAGTAACTGCTTTTGCAGTTTTAGGTATTTTGATTGGAAGTATTTTATCCAAACGAATTGATGGTAAAAAATTAAAACCTGCTTTTGGATGGTTTGTATTGGTAATGGGAATTTACATTTTAACTAAAGAGTTGTTTTTATAATAACAGTAAAAGATTAAAAATATAATTATGGCACAAAAGAAATATGAAGTAATTGTTGTAGGTGGAGGAACGGGCGGTATAATGATTGCATCACAGTTAAAAAGACGTGATAAAGATATAGAGATAGCATTAATAGAACCATCAAAAATACATTATTATCAACCAGCATTTACTTTAGTAGGAGCAGGGACGTATAAAATGAAAAATACTATGCGATCTACAAAAAAGTATATACCAGAAGGTGTTGAGTGGTTACAGGATTGGGTTGTTGCCGTTGATGCAAAGAATAAGCAAGTGAAAACAGAGAAATTAGGCAGCTTATCTTATGATTATTTAATCTTATCACCCGGCTTGGTATATGACAATTCTTTAATTGAAGGTTTGGATGAAGCTTTAGATAAAGGTGTAGTTTGCAGTAATTATATTGATCCTGAATATACTTGGGAGAGCCTACAGAAATTTCAAGGCGGTAATATGATATTTACCTTACCAGCCACTCCAATTAAATGTGGTGGTGCACCCCAGAAAGCTATGTACTTATCGGCAGATTATATTCGTAAAAAAGGTCTAAAAGATACAACTAATATAATATTTCCTACCCCAGGTTCAGTTGTATTTGGAGTTGCAGAAATTGCCAAAACCTTGAATAATGTATTAGATAGATATGATGTGCATTTTAAGCCTCGTTATACACCTGTTAAAATTGATAGTAATGAAAAAATTGTTTATTTTCAATACGGGTTAAATAAAAAAGAAGATGTAATTTTAGAGGAGAGGATATTGAAGGAGCGGTGGAGCGATGATGAATTAATAGCTATACCATTTGATTTTTTACATATTGCACCACCAAGTGTTGCTCCTGATTTTATTAGAAAATCTGATTTAACCAATAAAGATGGTTGGGTAGATGTTAATATACATAGTTTGCAACATAAAAAATATGAAACCGTGTTTGCTCTTGGGGATGTTGCAGCTTTGCCTACAGCTAAAACAGGAGCGGCGATAAGAAAGCAAGTTCCAGTTATTGTGGATAATATCATGGAATTAAGGAAAGGGGCAGGAATTATTAATTACGATTATGATGGTTATTCTTCTTGTCCTTTAGTTACCGGATATAACAAAATGGTTTTAGCTGAATTTAATTATAATAATGAATTTACACCTGATTCTATGTTAAAATGGATGTTAATTAAGGATAGTTCCAAAGAAGACATCCGATTGTGGTGGTTAAAAAAATACCTATTGCCTTTTATGTATTGGAATAGAATGTTGAAAGGCAAGATGTAATCGATTGAGTAACATTTGTTACCGTTTAACTCATAAAAAAGTTTAATCTTTGTAATGTTATTGAGAAAGGAATTAATTATTTAAATTTTAAAAATTATATAGTATGTTTTTTGAACACATTTATGACGAAACTCTAGCACAAGGGAGTTATTTTATTGGTTGTCAAGCCACTGGAGAAGCAATTGTTATCGATGCAAAAAGAGATATTGATACATATCTAGAGATTGCAGAAAAAAATGGATTGAAAATAACCCATTTGACAGAAACGCATATTCATGCTGACTATTTAGCTGGTACAAGAGAATTAGCAGCTGTTACTGGTGCAAAAATGTATCTATCGGCTGAAGGTGGCGAAGGTTGGGAATATGAATTTGAACACGAACCTTTAAAAGATGGTGACATTATTAAGGTTGGAAATTTAAGTTTAGAAGTGATGCATACACCTGGTCATACACCTGAGAGTATTAGTTTCCTCTTAAGAGATCATCCTGCAACTGATGCGCCAGTAATGGTGTTTACTGGAGACTTTGTTTTTGTAGGAGATATTGGTCGTCCTGATTTACTAGAAGAAGCTGCAGGTTTGGTTGGTACTGCAGATGTAGGAGCTGCTCAGATGTGGGAATCGTTAAAAAAGTTTGCAGCATTACCTGATTATGTTCAAGTATGGTCTGCGCATGGTGCTGGTTCAGCTTGTGGTAAAGCACTAGGTGCAGTTCCTAGTTCCACTGTTGGTTATGAAAAAATTCGAAATTGGGCATTTCAATTTGGTGAAGATGAAAAAGCATTTACTGAAGAATTACTTTCTGGACAACCAGAACCTCCAAAGTATTTTGCTATGATGAAGCATTTAAATAAAGTAGCTCGACCTTTACTAGTTGAAGTTCCGCAACATCCTACTTTATCTAAAGAAGCTTTTTTAAGCGCATATAAGAAAGGAATGAAAGTTATTGATACAAGAGATAAATCTGAATATGCGAAAGGATATTTGCCTAATACTTTAAGTATAAAAGGAAGCAAAACCTTTGCTAATTGGATGGGTTGGTTGATGAATTATGAAGAACAGTTCATCCTATTAGCAGATGAAGAGGATAAGGAAGATTTAACTCGTAAACTAATGCGAATAGGTTTAGATAATATTTATGGATTTTTCCCATTGAACCAAATTGACGAATTGGGTATTGAATTAGAGAAAGCCCATATATTGAGTTTAGATGAGTTTAAAACCTATATTGGAAAAGAGGATGTTCAAATTGTAGATTTAAGAGGGAAATCTGAATTTGAAGCGGGGCATGTTGAAGGAGCTGATCATGTATTTGTTGGAACTTTAGAGGACAATTTAGATAAAATCAGTAAAGACAAACAGATAGTAATACATTGTCAAGCTGGAGATCGTGCATCAATAGGTTACTCTATTTTAAAAAGAAATGGCTTTAAAAATGTTAAGAACTTTTTAGGTGGGATGAAAGAATGGAAAGGAGAGGAAAATCCAGTTTGTGTCTAATTAATCAATTATTTCATCAATTACATTTTGTCATTAATCAAAGTAAAGATTGGCGAAATGTTTATTTACTAAATTAAATTAAAAAATATGGACAAATTAATAGAAAATCAAGAACAGAGTTACAGTATGCCACGAATTGGTGATATGGCACCAGATTTTAAAGCAGTTACCACGACTGGACCATTACAATTTTCGGAATATAATGAAGGCAGTTGGGTGATATTGTTTTCACATCCAGCTGACTTTACACCAGTGTGCACCACGGAATTAAGTGGTTTTGCAAATGATAAAGAGTTTTTTAAAGAAAGAAACACTAAATTAATTGGATTGAGTATTGACAGTATTCATTCACATATAGCTTGGACAAATGCAGTTCATGAAAAAACAGGTGTTTTATTTGATTTCCCAATTATTGCGGATATTGATATGAAAGTTGCTAAGCTTTACGGTATGTTGCAACCAGGAGAAAGTGAAACCGCGGCAGTGCGTGCAGTTTTTATTATAGATCCAACAGGAAAGGTAAGGCTTATTATGTATTACCCATTAAATGTAGGTCGTAATATGGAAGAGATTAAACGCAGTTTAGTTGCTTTACAAACTTCTGATGAACATAAAGTTGCAATGCCTTTAAACTGGACTCCAGGTGAAAAAGTAATTGTTGGTGCACCCAATACTTTAGAAGGCTTAGCTGCAAGAAAAGCAGATAAAGAACTAGAAATTATAGATTGGTATCTTGCTAAAAAAGAACTTTAGTTTTTGTGTTGCATTTTAAAAAAAAGTGAAGGAACAGGATTGGTTCCTTCATTTTTTATAAGTATACACTTTGTGACTTTTGCTACAAAATATTTAATTTTAAAAATGCATCTTTGTAGTAATAAAATTAATAAATATGTTAGGTTTTTTAAGAAATATCATGGGTGGCTCGGATGATGCTATTAAAGATGCTATACAACAAGGAGCATTTCTTGTCGATGTCCGTAGTCCAAGAGAATTTGCGGCTGGAACTGTAGAAAATGCAGTAAATATACCTTTAGATCAATTAAGAGAAAAGCTTTCTTTATTTAAAGGAAAAAAGAATATTGTTCTTTTTTGTAGAAGTGGTGCTAGAAGTGGTCAAGCAAAAATTATCTTAGAAAAAGAAGGTTTTTCTAATGTTTTTAATGGTGGAACTTGGCAAAAAGTAGATCGTTTTGTACAAGAAAAGAAATAAATATGATTTCATTTTGGAATGAAATATATTCTTCAGAAGAATATATTTATGGAAAACGAGCAAATGTGTATTTGCAAGAAAAGTTGAAAGAAATTTCAAAAGGAAAAGTATTGTTTCCTGCAGAAGGGGAGGGTAGAAACGCTGTATTTGCAGCTAAAAATGGATGGGAGGTTTTTGCTTTTGATAGTAGTTCAAAGGCAAAAGAAAAAGCAATTCTTTTAGCTACAGCAGAAGATGTAAAAATAGATTATCAGGTAAAAACCTGGGAAGAGGTCAATTACACAAAAGAGTGTTTTGATGCAATTGTATTGATATATGCCCATGTACATGAAGATAAAAGAAGAGCTTATCATAAAAAAGTAATATCCTATTTGAAAAAAGGAGGAGTGCTTTTACTTGAGGCATTTGAAAAAGGACATCAGAAGTTTCAATCAATTAATCCTCAGGTTGGAGGACCTAAAGATATTAAAATGTTGTATGATTTGGAGGAGTTGAAAAAAGATTTTAAAAATTTTGATTTTAAAGAAGCTAAAGTGGAAGAAATAGAATTAGCAGAAGGGGAAAATCATAAAGGTAGAGCACAAGTTATTCGGATTTTTGCAGAAAAAAAATAAAATAATGAAAGATTATATTAAAAAATGGAACTTTATGCGTTTTTTACGCTTAGTTTTAGGAGTTATTATTGTGGTACAAGGTGTACAGCATGGTGAATGGTTATTTGTAGTTTTAGGAGCTATGTTTTCTATTTTAGCTTTATTGAATTTGTCCACATGTGGCATTAATAATTCTTGCGCTTCAAAGTATAATAAATTTAAAACTGAGGACTTCAATAAAGAAAGTATTGATTACGAAGAGGTAAAATAATTGAATTATGAAAAATCTTTTTGGAATTAGTTTTGTTGTTATTACTTGCATCTTTTATTTACTTTCTTGTTCTGATCAAAATTCTTCAGAGACGAAAGAAACTAATAATGAAGGTTGGACGGAGGAAGATAGAATAAACTTTAAAATAGTAGGTGATAGTATTGCAAATCAAGCACAAGGGATATTGTTAAATAATGTGCAAGAAGCCATAAAAGAAGGTGGCTTGGAATATGCAGTGTCTTTTTGCAATGAAAATGCTATAGAAATTACTGAAAATGTATCCATTCATCATCAGATAAAAAGATTGTCTGATAGAAATAGAAATCCTAATAATACTTTAGAAACCAATATGGATAAAGAAGCTTGGAAACAAATAAAAGAAGCTTATAATAAAGATGAAAAGCATAATTTAGATTATTTAGCAATAGAAGGAGACGAGGTGTATTATTATAAAGGGATAAATTTAGCAATGCCAACTTGCATGAAATGTCATGGAAAAGAAAATGAAGACATTGATGCAATGGTTTTGTCAAAAATTAAAGAGAAATATCCGGAAGATTTAGCTACAGGCTATGAACAAGGGGATTTTAGAGGAATTTGGAAAGTGAAATTAAATTAAATTAAAATAAAAAAATATGACATTTCAAGAAAAAATTAATCAAGATAAACCAGTTTTAGTTGATTTTTATGCAACATGGTGTGGACCATGTAAAATGATGCATCCAATATTAGAAGAATTGAAATCCAGTATTGGTGACCAAGCTGATATTCTTAAAATTGATGTGGATAAAAATCAACAAGCTGCTATGGCCTATCAAGTAAGTGGAGTACCAACACTTATTATTTTCAAAAATGGAGAAGTGAAATGGAGACAGTCAGGAGTTGTTCCTGCAAAAACATTAGAGGGTATATTAAAAAGTCATATGTAATGCGTATTTGCTCATTTAATCAATTATTATTAATTGTTTTTAGTACTATTTTAGTCTTTACTTCTTGTATAAATCAAAACGAGGAAGAGAAACTAAAAGCTTATTCAGTATTATCTTATGAAGATTACGCTGAAGAAATTGAAAAAAATGAAGTTGTTCTTATAGATGTACGTAGTTCAGGGGAATATAAAAATGGTCATATACCCGGAGCGATTCAAGCAAATATAGAATCTAAAGAATTTGAAGACAAGATTGCAGCTTTAAATATTAATAAGAATGAACCTGTTTATATTTATTGTTTAAGCGGTAATAGGAGTAAAAAGGCAGCAAGTAAAATGCAAGAAATGGGTTTTGAAAATATAATAGATTTAGATGGAGGAATCCGTGCTTGGCGAGGAGATATACAGCAATAAATTTTGATTTTAGTTTTAAATTTTAAAGAAAGGGTAAAAAATAGGTATGTTTTTACCCTTTTGCTTTTATTCTATGATTTTTTGTAAAATAATTAAAGTATTGCTTTTAAGTACCTCTGTCTTTACCATATAAACAAAACTAATTGGTAAAGAATTTAAAAATTTATCTATTTCTTTCTCAGTTAAATCAATACCTGCATTAAAAAGTACAAATCCATTTAGTTGCACTCTATTTTCTACTTTTTTCCAAAATTTTTGCGAATAAAAACGTTTAGGAACTTTAATATCAATAAAAATATCAATGATAATTAGATCATACTGCTTGGTATGGTTTTTTAAAAATTTTTTACCATCAGCTTTTACGATTTCTACATCATGAAATTGCGAAATATTAAACTCCTTTTCTGCTATTTCAATCACAACAGGATCTAATTCCACTCCTAATATTGGACCATAATAAAAAAAATTATTTCTTAAGGATTCTACTACTGAACCCGCTCCCATACCCAATATTAAAACAGAGTTTATTTTATTTATTGGAATGCGTTTTAATCCCTTATTTAGCACTTTTTGGAGACCATCGTAAGAGTAGTTTGCATTCTTTGTATTGAGAATCTTTTTATCTTTTTTTAAATATATTTTTAATTTTTGATTAATAGAAGAACTATAATAACGCAATAACTTTTTATCCAATTTTCTATATGATTTTAATCAAATGAATATTGATTTGAGCTTTTAAAATGCTTTTTAAACCTACAAATATACATAAAAAATGGAAGTTGGCTGTTCAGCCAACTTCCATTTTTTATGTAATAAACATTACTATTATTTTATTACTTCAACTTTATGATAAAGAATTCCATTATTTGTTTCAATTCTTATCATATATGTTCCAGAATTTAATTTTGAAATGTCTATTTGATGTTTATCAAGATTTGGATTATTGTCTTTTAGCACTTCTTGACCTATGCTATTTAAAAGAGTAATAGAATTAAATTGTAAATTTCCTCCATTTTCTATAATAATATAGTTATTAGCAGGATTAGGGTATAAATTAATATTCTCTTTAAAGATTTCATTTATTCCCACAATGTCTGTTACTTCTATTTCAAGACTTACTGTTTCTTCATTACATTCGTTACTTACTGTTAATGTAACTGTATAGTTTCCGTTATCAGCATAAGTATGTGTTGGGTTTTCATCATTAGAAGTGTTTCCATCACCAAAATCCCAAGTATAATTATCTGCATTCTCGACATCTATAGCTTCAAATTCAAATTCTCCTACTCCTATTTCGTTAGCTACAATATCATCTATTTCAACTAAAGGTAAAAAGTTTTCTACATCTATAGTATCAAAAGAGGTACAACCATCAGCATTAGTTACTTGAACCCAATATGAAGTATTTTCTTCAGGAGTAATTGTTTGAGTAGTATCCCAAGTGCTCCATAAATAGCTTACTCCCTCACTTCCTGCATCTAATAATACATCACTACAAATATCACCGTCATCTCCTAAATCAATGATTGGATCATCATTTGTTGGATTTACATTAGCTATTACTGGAACGCGTTCTCCTGGACAGCCTTTTGTAATATTGAAGGCTACATTAATTCTAGTTGTAGTAGAACCATTAGAACCAGTTGGATTACTACAGTGATTAGGGTTGTTATCTGCATATTGATAACGAGTGTAATTTCCACTTACTGAAGAAGTTTCAACTTGATAATAAGGAGAACCCCAATCATTATTAACATAGCAAAATTCAAGAACAACATTACTTACTCCATCCCATTGATATGGAGTATCAAATACAAATTCGTTAGCAGAGTTGATTGTAGGAGTAAGTGAAGGGTCTGAATATACTTCTGTCATATTTGATATAAAAGCGGAATTAAGGTCAGATTCAGTTGTGGTTCCTACTTTTAAAACAAAGTTGCTCAATGGTCTGCTACCTGCTGTTCCAACATTTATACTAATACTATTTATAAGACCTGCATCAAAATCAGCATCAATTAATTCTTGTGCAGTAAACATAACTTGTAATTTATGTGCTTCATATAAGTTATAAAATGGTGTACTGCTTGTGGTTGACATAGTTGTTCCATCGCCAATCCATGCTGTTTCATTTTGGGGAGTTCCTGTACTAGCTTCTGCCCAAAACGTATCGGTATCTGTTAATGGATCAGTTATAAATGTATTACCAGTTCCTAATACTATATCATCAGTTTCACTAGCATACCAATTTACTTCTGTTGTACTTTCAGTGGGTTGAACGTGAAGAACAACTTCACCATCTCCACATCTATTACCATCATAAACTTCTAAAAATCCGGGTTGGTTTACATATACTTCAACTTCGTCAGAGGTGAGTTCTACCGTATTATCACATAAAACTTTAACTCTAAATAAGGTGGTTTCTGTAATTGATTCTGTATGTGAATAATCGGAAGACTGTGTTCCTATATCGGTCCATGTAGATCCACCATCTGTTGAGCATTCCCAAAGATAATCTACTTCAGCAAGTACAGGATCATCAATTGTTAAATTGATAACTCCTAATTGACAAACAGTGTCTGCACTAGCAATTGCTGTAATGTTATTCGGTAATGTTGCTGTGGCACAGTCTTCTATGAAAAACCCTGTTAAACGAACCTGAGCTACAGTATTACTTCTTCCAGATGCAGTAGGTGGGTTTTGTGGATCGGGGTTAGTGCCATTGCTATAATAATAAATTCCTTTATTACCACTTCCAGCAGGAGCTAGGGTATAACCACTCCATGTAGGATTTGATCCCCAACCAGGAGTGTTTTCATCAACTGCTATTACAATATTACTAGTACCATCCCATTGAAATGGAGTATCTAGTTCAATTTCAATCCATTCATTTGCAGTTGTATTTGAAATTACTTTTCCATCAAATACCTCTTGCAAATCTGAAAATGGAACCCAATCAGTTGTGCTTTCAAAGCCATCCTTAGTAGTGTTGCCCATATAAACAACCCAATCCTCCCAATCACTGGTGGAAACACTAGATGTTGGTAAATACCAGATTTTGGTAATCTCTGCAGGAATACTTGCATTTTGATCAATTAGTTCACTAACTTCATAAATTACCTGAGAATAATTATAATGATAAAGATAATACAAAGGCGTATAGCTAGAATTTGAAGTTCCACCTTCACCTAAATGAATGGTTTGTTGACCATGCAAAATTGCTGTACTACCCAAAAATAAAGTTGCTAAAGAAAAAGCTTTTATAGCTTTTTTTAGAATTTTTTCTTCCAAGAAAATAAAAAGTTTAAATGTTTTGTTAACTTCATTATAGATATTGTTTTAATTATGCCTACTCTATAAAGTTTTCGGCTTCCCTTAATAATGCATGTAAATTTAAAGTTAAAACAAAAAAAATGGATTCCCAAGAAAAATAGCAAAGAATTGCTTTTTTATTTAATACATGTTTTTATTTAATACATTTTTTTCTTTGTAGCACATGTTTATATATTAAATACTTTGTTCTGTATATGAGAGGTTTTTTATAGTATTTTTTTTGTAAAATGTAATATGTCTTACATGTAAGAATTTTAAAAAAATACATATGTTCTATCAGCATAAATATTCACCACATAAATTGTTATGAAATATAAATTATTGGTCGATAGAATATTATTACTATAACCATTGAGATTCTCCTAGCCCAAACTTTGGGTATTATATTTTCATCTTGCCTGGATTTATTTTTATTTGTTTTTCGTTTTAATCTTTTTAGCTGTACCAAAGTACAGCGACAAGGCTTAATTCCTCAAGACTATCCAAAATAAATTTCATTAATAATGCGGGATAAATCTTGTAAAGTCTTTATTTGATAGTTCTGTATCAAGGATAGACTTAGGAAATATTTCAAAAAAGAATAATAATTATGAAGTAATTGAGTTGCAAGAAACAGAAATAACTATAGTCTCTATATTTATTTTGGATTTTATTAATTTCCCTTACCAATCAATGAAATATGGAAATAATTTAATTTATAAAAAATAAAAGTTTTCTACTCAATGAGGTTATTTATTCGAATTTCTATTGTATTATAAAAATTTACCTTGTTTGAATATAGATTTGTCAAATCTGTCACTGAACTAGAAAAAGAAAAATGATTCATCAACATAAAATAATTATTTTGATCTAAGCAGTTATCATAAGCATTTTTTGCAAACTCTAATTTTGAGGCTTCAAAGCTAAAAGTGTTCATTATACTAATAATCTGACTTGTAGTTAAGCAATTTTGATTAGTTGTAAGATGTGCTAAATCCAGTCTGTTTTTTTCCAAACTTGTATTTTCTATAGTTAATAAAAGTGCAGAGAACTCCTCTGGATTTAACACAGGACATGCATCTGTCTCCTTTGAAATAGATTTTTTATCCTGTTTTTTGTAGAGGATAATCTTCTATAACGGTTATCTTGACTGTAAAATCTGCTATCTCTTGAATTATTCCATCTTTGTTATGATTTTTGGTTGATTAAAACGATACATTTGAATATCATCTTGATTTATTTGAATTGGTTCTAAAGGAATAACATGATATACTGAAAAGCCTTTTTTTCCTTTATTGCTTGATACTGTATATGTTATATCCTGCATATATCCACTATCATCCGCAATTGCTAAATTTTGATGAATAATATCTGTTAATCTGCTGTGCGGATATACAATACAGCAATTTACTGTTTTACTAGCTATTTGCTCTACTCTAACTGCAAGAGCTGGATGTTGATTATATTGTATTCCATTTAAATACAAGTAAAAAGCATGATTGTCTTCAGAAATGATAGTTAAGTTTCCTTTAGAAGATTGCGCGTGTCCTACTATTAAATTAATTAATAGCATAATTGTTAATGTAAAAAATACCTCATAATCATATTATTTTATTCTAGGACAATCACAAGTACTAATACGTTTAAATAGTTATTCGTAAATGTGTTTTTAATTTAATAGAACTTAAAATAAAAAAAATAAATGAGGATTTTAAATTGTATTTTATTTTTATTTATACTTTCAGTAAAGTAATTGCTGCATTATTAAATTATAGGTTTAGTAAGTTGCATTTTATATTACTATCATAAGGTGTTGCTTAGTAAGGAAAATAATTAATTTTTATTTTATACTAGTTTTGTTTTAATAGTACTAATTTTTTTAAATATTAAAACATCATGCTTTCGTCCAATAAATTTCCTTTACAGCAGGAACATTATTTAATTCCAATACAATTTCATCCATGTTTTTTACATTGATTTGATCAAATATTACTTCTAGAATAAAATCATTTTGTTTTTTTTCAATAGTAAAGGTTTTTACTTTTAAATGTTCTTTGGAAAGAATGTCTTTTAAAAATACCTGACCTTCATCCTCAGCATCAATTACAATTTTCATGGTCATTTCTCTAAAATTTTTAGAGGTGATATGTTCTATTCTTTGTAATACCACTAAAATAATCAATGCAATAACAGTGGTTGCTCCAGCTGCGAAATACATGCCACTACCTGTTGCTAAACCTATTGCAGCGACTGTCCATAATCCTGATGCAGTGGTTAATCCACGAATCGTATTCTTTTTAATAAATAATATTGTTCCGGCACCTATAAAACCTATTCCACTTACAACTTGTGCAGCGATTCGCGAAGGATCTAAGCCTATATTTTCCATTTTTAAAACATCTGAAAAACCAAACATGGAAACTAGCATAATAAGGCAAGAGCCCACAGCAACCATCATGTGGGTTCTTAATCCAGCAGACCAATTTTTTCTTTCTCTTTCTAATCCTATTAAAGCTCCAAATAAAGAAGCTAAGCCTAATCGTAGTAAGATTTCAGTCCATTCTATCATAATCATATTATCCTATTGATTTTACAAAGATATTTAAAAGCGTAGGTTTCAAAAATAAAAATATTTTATTAGGCAGTATAAAAACACCATGGAGATAATTAATAATCTATTTCCAGATCGTTATAAAATATAGTACTTTTGGTATTATATATTTATGATGGATAAAAGTAGAGGATACCTAATTTGCCAAGTGCAAATTTTAAAACAATGTATATTACTATATTTTA